>Ga0206817_1035_pt1 | contig 50294 bp, 40 predicted proteins | sample Alteio_BWOrgCont_89_FD_152873 | JGI IMG/M metagenome (GOLD analysis project Ga0206817, IMG submission 152873) | Enriched cells from forest soil in Barre Woods Harvard Forest LTER site, Petersham, Massachusetts, United States -... | ecosystem: Environmental > Terrestrial > Soil > Temperate forest >...
GCGACGCCTGGGATACCAGTGTCCGTGCGGTTCATGAAGATATCGCGGAGTTCGAGAAGCTGGTTGGCGATCCCGGATCGAATCTCTACGCGCAAATCCCCTGGGGTGACGGGCAAACTCTGTTACGCGAGATCCTGTTGGCGGGCGATCACACCAGCTATCATCTGGGTCAGCTTGTGATGCTCAGAAAGCAGCTCGGAGTCGATTTGTAGTTTTCTACTTCCAGCTGACTGCCAGTTGCCAGCGAAGGCTGCGCGTGGAGGTTTTCTGCAGGACTCGTTCGTATTCTTCCAGCTCATTCACAATGGGCGCAGTCTCCGAACCAAGGGCCGAAGGACTGTCTTTGAGGAAGTCCAGTAGAGTTCCGATCGTCTCAAGGCCGTCGTCCGGAGAAAACCATTGGGGCGGAGGCAATGTCTTCGCCCACTCAGGATCGCCAGCCCCTTCTTCAAGGAGTAGGGCCATGGAATTTTCATCCGCGGAGAAGAAGTCGAGCAAAGGCTTTACGTTAAGCCGGAGAGCCAGCTTTTCCAGTGCGTCCTCGTTCCGCGCCAGTGCATGGCCATTGACGAAGATGTCAAAGCCGGGATCCTCACCCTCAACCACGATGTACATGGACGCGCTCATGTTTCGCTCAGTCTACCTTACCTTAGACGGATGATGTGTCATCTGGGACGCGGTGTTACCTTCACGGTTAACAGGCTGCTTTCCTGCCCCAATCTGGCCCTGGAAACGAGGCTTGCCACCATGATCGCGGCACCCGCCAAAATGCGCCATTCGATATGGGGTCGGAGCAAAAAATATGCTCTCCCCATTAGACGTAGCCAAAGGCAAAGGGCTGTGCTTTCGCACAGCCCTTTCTTACTTACTACTACTTCTCACGGCTAGTTTGAGTTACTGCGGTCCGCGGCTACCACCGCCCGGTCCGCGTCCGCCGCCCGGTCCACCCGGACCGCGACCGCGGCCACGGCCACGACGACGGCGAGGCCCACCACCGCCACCTGGGCGACGTTCGCCGCTACCAGCAGTCGCTGGAGCACCGTCAGCGCGATTGAAGTTGACTTCTTCTCCGCCTTCATCGCCGCCTTCGGCGTCATCGTCGAAGTCTTCGCCACCCTCAATGGTGATAGTGCTGGCATTCGAAGAGGGTTGGCGCTCATCCTGACGCGCAGGCCGTTGCGGATGCTCCTGGCCTTCCTCATGCTCGGCTGAAGCGGCAACATCGCCGATCGGGGCCGGCTCGGTAAGTCCGAGCTTGGCGCGCTGCTCTTTCAGCAGGGCCTTGCGCGACAACTTGATGCGGTTGCCTTCAATGCCCAGCACCTTGACCAGCACCTGATCGCCTTCGTGCAGCTCATCCTTCACATCCTTCACGCGGTGCTCGGCAATCTCGCTGATGTGCAGCAGACCGTCGGTTCCGGGGAAGATTTCGACGAATGCGCCGAACTCAGCGAGACGAACAACCTTGCCGAGGTACGTCTTGCCGACTTCAGGCACGGCAGTCAGGTCGCTGATCATCGCCAGAGCTTTCTTCAAGCCCTCTTCATCCGATGAAGCAACATTCACGCGGCCGGTGTCGTCCACATCGATCTTGACCTGCGTCGCCTCGATGATGCCACGGATGGTTTTGCCACCCGGCCCGATGAGGTCGCGAATCTTATCGGTTGGAATCTGCAGCGTGCGAATCTGCGGCGCGAACTTCGACTTCTCGGTGCGCGAGCCGCTCAGAGCTGCGTCCATCGTGTCGAGCAGGAAGAGACGACCACGGCGGGCCTGCTCCATCGCTTCGCGCATGATCTGCCCGGTGATGCCGCCGATCTTGATGTCCATCTGCAGCGCGGTGATGCCTTCACGTGTTCCGGCTACCTTGAAGTCCATGTCACCATAGTGGTCTTCCGCTCCGGCAATGTCGGTGAGGATAGCGTAGTCGTCGCCTTCCTTGACCAGACCCATCGCGACACCTGCGACAGATGCCTTCAACGGAATACCTGCGTCCATAAGCGCAAGGCTTGCGCCGCAGACCGTGGCCATGGAGGACGAGCCATTCGACTCAAGAATGTCGGAGACAATGCGGATGGCGTAGGGCGATTCTTCTTCGGTGGGGAGGACGGCGCTGATGGCGCGCTCGGCGAGTGCGCCGTGGCCAATTTCGCGGCGTCCGACGCCGGTCATGCGGCCCACTTCGCCAACCGAAAACGGCGGGAAGTTGTAGTGCAGCATAAAGCGCTTCTTCTGCTCGCCCTCAAAGCTTTCGAGGCGCTGCGAGTCGTCGCCGGTGCCAAGGGTCGCTGTGACCAGGGCCTGCGTTTCACCACGGGTGAAGAGCGCTGAGCCGTGAGTGCGCGGCAGCACGCCGGTTTCGATGGTAATGGGCCGAATCTCGTCAAAGGCACGACGATCGGGGCGGATGCGGTCCTTGGTGACCTGCTCGCGGAAGATGCGCTCGCGCAGAGCTTCGTAGTAGGTAGCCAGCTTCTTCTTGGCTGCACCCTGCTCTGCTTCCGGCAGCTCTTTCAGCTCGGCTGCCAGCTCGTCCTTGATCTGCTTGACGAGCACGTAGCTCTCAGTCTTAGCGTGCGTCTTGGTGTCGAGCGCGTCCTTGAGGCGTTCGCCAACTTTGGCGAAGAGCGCGTCGTAGTAGGCCTGGTCGAATTCAGGAGGAGTGACGGGGCGCTTCGGCTTGCCGGCTTTGGAGACGAGCTCTTCAATTGCGACAATGATCTTCTTGATCTCGGTGTGGCCGAATTCAATGGCATCGACGACGACGGACTCCGTTACACCCGTCGCTCCACTCTCGACCATCACGATGCCGTCTTTGGTGCCGACGACGGTGATATTGATCTTGCTCTCGCGGCGCTCTGCGTAGGACGGATTGATGACGAACTCGCCATTGACCTGGCCGACGCGGACTGCGCCGACGGTGGCATTGAAGGGAATGTCGGAGAGCGCCAGCGCTGCAGCGGCGGCGTTGATGCCGATGACGTCGGGATCGTTTTCCTTGTCAGCGGAGAAGACCAGCGCGATGACCTGCGTCTCGTTGCGGAAGCCTTCAGGAAAAAGCGGACGAATGGGGCGGTCGATCTGGCGGCTGGTAAGAACTTCACGCTCGCTCGGACGGCCTTCACGCTTGATGAATCCGCCGGGGATGCGGCCGCCTGCATAGGCGTACTCGCGATAATCGACGGTGAGTGGGAAGAAATCAATTCCTTCTTTTGGATCGGGGGAGGCGACTGCGGTCGCGAGCACCACGCTGTCACCTTGCGTGACCAGGGCTGCACCGGAAGCCTGCTTGGCCATGCGGCCAGTCTCGAAAGTCAGCCGCTTGCCACCGGCAAGCTCGACTGCAACTTCATGCTTCATATTTTCCTCGCTTCATGATGGTGGCTCGTGTCTTGAGCCAGGTAGGAGCGACGGCGGGAGCGCGCGCGGAAAAGCACTTTGGCGGGAAGGCCGGGACCGCCCGGCAGATACACTTCACCTGATGGTCCTGAAGGTGATGCCGGAGGAGGCAAACCTCCTCCGCAGGGCACAAACATGACCCTGAACGTGGATACACGCCAGCCGTTGACCCGGCCAGCGCTTTCCATTCCTTTACGAAGTTCTCGTCGCGTGCGCGTAGGAGGCAAAGGTCCTTGAGCTTGAGGCTACTTACGGATGCCCAGTTTGCCGATGACGTCCCGGTAGCGGTCAGAATCGTTCGTCTTAAGGTAATCGAGCAGGCGGCGGCGCTTGCTTACCAGCATCAGAAGGCCACGGCGCGAAGCATGATCTTTCGCGTGGGTCTTGAAATGCTCGGTCAGCTCGCCGATGCGCTCGCTCAGGATCGCGATCTGCACTTCAGGGCTGCCGGTGTCGGAGTCATGAGTGCGAAAGCGAGAGATAATGTCGATTTTTTTTGCAGGTGCCAGCACGAGAGTGCGTTACTCCTATTGCTAATTTCTGTTCGTTACACTTCCTAAGTGTCTGGAACAAGAGTAACATAGATTGCTTTTCGAGGCCAATCCAGGGAATAAGGGTAATGGATCCATTTGCATCTACGTATTCGGTAGAATCTGTCCGCAGAACCCTTTATACGCTTTGGTTGAAGCAGCCGTCCTCGCGAGCGGTCACTTAGCGTTATGCCCTATTTTCAGTAGGTAACAGACTTTCTGTTTGCCATGACTCATGCGTTACGGCAGGGCCTTCACGCCTTGTTCCCTGCCCGATTGTGGGCCCGATTGCGAAAACTCCGATATTAAAATAGCCAAGGATTCGTCAGACGTTTGCAGAAGCGACGTGCCGGAAGGAGCAGCGATCAATGGAGAAGCAAACTTTTACGGAACGCGTCCACCAGTTCTGGCAACGCGTGACCGAAGGTATGCAGCTCAGCGAACTTTGGTCGCAGTTTCGAAGAGACGCTCATTCCGGCTATCGCCTGTATTCCCAGGACGTCGATTCCACGCGAGTTACAGGAATACCCCAAAGCACACACTTCATCGGCGTGGCGCGCCAGTTTTTCTGGGCAATTATTGAGAAGCTCACTCCGGCGCGCCGGATATTGTTACTCGCAGCCCTGGTATTGATCATCGTTCCAGGAGGGGAATGGACCTGGGCTACCAGATCGGGCGAAGTGAAGGTGTTTGGTCTGGATTTCCACTTTTATGGTGGAATCCTGATGTTTGCTCTCCTGATTCTTGAGGTCGCAGACCGTGTTGTGATGAAGCGTGATCTTCAGATCGCCAAGGAGATTCAGGAATGGCTGCTTCCGGCAAATCCTCCGCAGGTACCCGGCCTGGAGATCGCATTCGCCACCCGTCCAGCCAACACGGTTGCCGGAGATTATTATGATGTCTTCGCTCGCGCATCTCCGGATTCGGAGAAACCTGCGTTTCTCATTGCGATTGCCGATGTGGCCGGCAAGAGTGTGCCCGCTGCCATGCTGATGGCAACATTCCAGGCGAGCTTAAAAACTCTCAGCAGCACACCTGGCCCGCTGACAGAATTGGTGAGCCGAATGAATCGCTATGCCTGTAGCAACAGCCAGAACGGCCGCCGCTTTACCACTGCCTTTGTCGCTGAGTTCGATCCCGTGTCGCACCGGCTGACCTATGTCAATGCAGGCCACAACAATCCGATCCTGCGCCGGCGATCGGGCTTGATTGAGCGCTTGGAAATAGGCGGGATGCCGCTTGGCATTATGGAAGCGGCCTCCTACCAATCGGGCGAAGTAATGATAGAGACTGGCGATTTGCTCGTGGCCTTCACCGATGGCGTGGTCGAGGCAGAGAACAGCCTTCAGCAGGAATACGGCGAAGAGCGTTTCATCACGATGTTGCACTCAGGCGTAATGCTGAGTCCTGCGATGCTGCTGAACAGCATCCTGATCGACATTGACCGGTTCGCAGGAAGCGCTCCGCAACATGACGATGTCACCTGTATGCTGCTGCGTGCGACCTAGAGCATGGGGTACCTTGGTGGCCTTGCACATGACCGAAAAGTCGGCATGGCGCTCACAGGTCAAGTCGAGCGCTCTTCCAATGCAAATCATGATCTGCCGCCCGAAGAAATGCGAAGAGCGGCTCAAGTCCGTGTATGGTTACAGACGTTGTACAACTTCCAGATGTGAGGGCCATAGTGCACGAGGTGAATCGAAGGAATTTTCTGAAAGTGGCGGGCGCTGCCGTGGGGCAGACTGTGCTTGGAGCAAAGATACATGGGCTGGCGGCAGTTCAAAGTGAACCTGTCAGGCCGGTTGCAGCAAACGATCATATTCAGATTGCGCTGATCGGTGCGGGCGGTCAGGGCCAGGGAGATACCAAGACGGCAGTGCAGGTTCCGGGCGTGAAGCTCGTTGCCGTGGCGGATTGTTACGACGGGCGGCTCGATCGCAGCAAGGAGCTTTGGGGCCAGGATATTTTCACGACACGCGACTATAACGAGATTCTGGCGCGCAAGGACATCGACGCCGTTATCATCGGCACGCCCGACCATTGGCATAAGCAAGCTTCGATCGACGCCATGAAGGCCGGCAAGGACGTGTATTGCGAGAAGCCGATGATCCATCTTTACGCCGACGGGCCGGAGATGATCGAGACGGCACGCAAAACGAACCGGATCATCCAGGTCGGAAGCCAGCGTGTGAGCTCGATTGTTTACGCAAAGGCGAAAGAGCTGCTCGCTTCGGGCGCTATCGGCCAGCTCAATATGGTGACCGCACGCTGGGATCGCAATTCAGCGATGGGCGCGTGGAGCTATACCGTTCCGCCGGATGCTTCGACAGAGACCTGTGACTGGCCACGTTTTCTGGGTACGGCTCCGAAGATTCCTTTCAACTCCGAACACTTTTTTCAGTGGCGCAAGTGGAAGGCCTACGGAAGCGGTGTGGCCGGCGACCTCTTCGTCCATCTCTTCAGCGGAACGCACTTCATCACCGGGACGCATGGACCTACGCGCGCGATGGCCACTGGAGGCTTGCGTTTCTGGAAAGACGGCCGTGACGTGCCCGACGTGATGTTGGGCCTCTTCGACTATCGTGAGGGCTTCAACCTCAGCTTGCGGGTCAACTTCGTAGACGGTGGCGAGGAGAGCGAAGGGCTGATCTTCACCGGTTCGGAAGGCACGATGGAAATTACCGGAAATACAGTCAGCGTAAACCGCGTGCCACGCGAAAAAGAGCCGGGCTACACCATTGGCACCTTCACGGAAGCGATGCAGAAGCGCATTCTTGCAGATTACCGGCAAAAATATCCGCTCACACATCCTGAGGGAGCGCCGCTGGTGGGATATGAGAAATATGTAGCCCCCGAAGGGTACAGCGACAGCTACGATCACTTCAAGAATTTCTTTGCGTCCGTTCGAACACGCCAACCCGTGGTTGAAGATGCGGTCTTCGGCTACCGCGCAGCCGGAGCGGCTCTGCTCAGCAATCTCAGCATGGAGCGCGGCGCTGTCGTGCATTGGGATCCGGAGGCAATGAAACTGATTTAGAAGAAAGCGCGTCGGAAGATGACTTCACCGATTGCACCTGCGCGGCAGGCTGGCTGGAAATAACCAATTACCGATTGACAACACGTAAAACAAAATGGCCGGACGTTATCAACCCATAGCGTCCGGCCAAATGTTACTGCTCTTTATGGCACTACCGCTCCTATCTGATCGGTGTTTTCACCGCGATCCCGTCAGAACTCAGTAGTGATCTTAATTGTGGCCGTGGCCGCTGTCTGCTTCGATGACCTGAACAGCGGTAAACAGCGGCTGAGCAAAATCGAATCCATTACCGCTTGCAGATGCATGCACATAGTACAAAGAGGGGTCGTCATTCACGAAGTTATTGGATTGAGACGAAATGGAAAAGCCGCCACTCCTCAGAATGTCGCTCACCTGTTGAATTTCATCTTTCCTTAGCGCAAAGTCCACATCCATAGTGACAGTCACTGAATTGACGTCGCCTAGAATCGTAATGTAGAAGCTTTGACCAACGCCAAGACCGAAGGATGCAGGCACTTCTCCCAGACGAATGCGCCTCTCATCGGGGCGTGGCAGATAAAATACGATGGTATTGCCTAGTTGTTCGAGAAATCCCTGCTTGAAGAGATCCTGGAACTGTTGCGGAATGTCGCTAAGGGAGATGATATTTCCCGTCCCCGGAATGACCAGTGCGCCTACCTGCGGGCTGTTGATTGTGGCCAGTGCGGACGCGATGGAAGTGGCGAGGCTGGCACCCTTGCTTCAAGTGCACCCAGAGCAGGCTCGGGGTGTCCTGAGTCAGGCGATTGGCGACAGCTGTAATGTGGATACTCGTATCCTGGCGGAGTGCAGTCTGCACAGCTTCTACTTCTGAATCGCGAACGGGAATCGAGCCATCGGCGAAAAACCAGCCGTTCTCTATTTCCTTGAAACTGACAAAGCCGCTTGCTGCTTCGTTCTCATTGATTGTCTGCCCATTTACGGTGATGTTGCCTATGTCCGTCCTAACTAACTCGAATCGCAAAACATCATGAGGCAATACAACGCCATTTACTTTCATGGCGCTCTGAATTGCGCTCCAGTCTGTAGCTGCGTACGCCCGTCCGCCGGAAAAAGCTGAGAGCGCAAGAGTCAAGGCCAACGCCTTGCCAGTGTGACGACCTACGATTGATCCAAGTGCCAACATGATGAACTCCAGAGGGGGAATGAGCTAAGTATCCCCCGCCTCGCCATGAGTCATTTGAAGGTGGATCGAAGTGCTTATTTTTTCGTTCGCTGAAAGCGGGGACCACCACAAACACTCACTGAGCATTGCAGGAAACCACCTAGCCGCAAGAATGATACTTCAGAGAGCGGATAGGTTGCCCGGGGTTCACAAAGGAATAACTGAATATTCATTGAATGAATGGGTCTCCGAATCAATCAGCTTCCCCTTAGTGAGCGGAGTCTGCCGCCTGTCCCAGATGGTCAAAGTTCAAAATTGCATTGAAAACAAGCGGATAGCTGCCAATTGTCTCGCCGCGGTAAATCGGATTATTGGCAAAGAGCAAGACCGATCCCTTGCCCAGATGTGCTGTCACCACCGCTGCGTGCTGTGCCAACAGATCACCGTGGTCAAGTAGACCTGAAACCAGCAGCGCATCTTTATCTGCAAAGCGCAGAACTACCTGCGGCCGCAGTTCGACCGGGACTACATTTGGGTTGTTGCGCATCTGCTCCTCGTTCAGCGGCATCGGCTCCCACGGCTTGGGCTTCGGCCGCTCCTCGGGAGCCACAAACCGACGCCCCTGTGGGGTATCGGGATCGTCTGGTCCGCCTCGACCTGTCGGCCGTTCGTCGCCACCTCCAAAACGAGGACCACGCGTGCCTCCGACCGTATTGCTCACATTGAGAGAAAGGCCGTCTTCACTGTAGACCGTAAGCGGTTTGTCGTATCCGTACAGAATGGGAGATTTGGGATTGACGACGGCTGTTCCCAGCAGTGTGCCAACAACTTTGAGATCGCCATGCGTAACTATGGAGACACCCGGCGCAAGGCCGGTATCGATGGCAAACTGCGCCGTGTCTTGTGATGTGACGAGCAGGCCACCCTGTTCGACGAAATGTCGCAGGTGATCGATCCCGGTGTAGCCCAGACCTGGACGCATGTCGTCGGTTGAGTCAATGCGGCCCAGGTTTGGCGTCAGATCGGTCTTCTTCCACGGCAAAGGATTTCCCCACATCGGCAAACCCTGAATAATCTGCGGCGTACGTGCGCCGACAGGTGCGAAGAGAATCACGTCGTATTTCGAGCGCAGATCGTCTTCCCCGCTCACCGTCTGCGTGCTGATGTAGTCATAGGGCACGCCCAGCTTGTCGAGCGCCTGCCGCCACCAGCCTTCCGTCTGCGTGGTGAGCCAGGTGTGCATCATTGCTATGCGTGGAGCGCCAATCGCGTGCGCAGCGACAGAGGGCGCAGCGTTCGCGCCTGTCGCGGTCAGATTCGATTTCTCCAGCGCGGATTTCATCTCGTCGGCAGGCACGTCTTTTACGATCAGCGAACCGGCGGGAAACTGCCTCCCACCAGTAGTGAACGGCGCATCTGTAACCAATACAGTGGCGTTCTTGAGCAGGTAGCGCAGGGTGATCATGCCTGGATCTGCGTGATTGGCTATCAAAAAGATAGCTCCTGACCCTAAAGTGCTTTTCGCCGCGGCTTCGTCCTCAAGCAGTTTCATTGGGGTTTTCAGGATTGCCGGTTCGGTCACGCGCACCGCTTCCACGCTAAACAGCGCAGGCAATGACCAGCCTGTGTCGTCATAAGGGGTCTTCTGCGGATCGTTCGGCGCCCAATACTGCCGGTCGAGCAAGGCATCGGCAATGCGGGAGTATGGCTGGTCCATGCGAATGACGTAGCTGCCGGCGGGAAATGTCCTCTGCTCGGTTTTCAGATTCTCCGGCTTTGCATCTTTGTCGTCGCTTTTGTCTTTGTTCTCACGCTTTGGTCCTGCCGGCACAGCAACGGTGACGGCTTCGGTCGTCTTGCTGATCTCGACATGCTGCCCGCGCAGGATGTCGAGAAGCATGCGCTGGCGGTCCCTGGATTCCTCATTCGCAGGAAGCACGTAGGCAGCAGGGCCGGAATCATTCGGTTTGAGGATTGAACGTTTGCTCTTGAGATAAAAATTATTGAGGAAGGTCTGCGCATTCTGCGCGAAGTAGCTCAACGAAACCAGCAGTGCCGTCTGCTCATAGTTATTGTTGTCGCGCTGCGACCATTTTACTTTTGGATACGGCGGATTCTGCCGGAACCATGTGCGCGAATATTCATCGGGCGTAAGAATGCGCTCCACGGTGTCCGCGCCGCCGTTGCCGAAGGTCTCATAGAGACGGCTGATGCCGTTATGCATCGCCGCCATAAACATGAGATAGCCGGGACTCCATGTATCAAAGTCGCCATGCGTAAAGACGCCCGGCATGCCGAACTTCGTCATCTCCTGTACGTTGTTCCAGCCGATCATCTGCCATTCATTCGTCAGGATTGGATCGAGCCACGCGTTGTAAGGCTCGTCGCCAACCGTGTTGTCGTACAGGAACGGAACGGATTCATGCAGGTCGTGCAACACCTGCGCGTGCCACGCAAGGTAGGTGTCGAGCACATTGTGGGAGAGATTAAGAGTCAGCGTCATGGCGTCGCGGTTATTGTCATGTGCGACGTAATGCCCCCAGTATATGAGGCGCGGATAATTTTCATTTGGATGCGCCTTATGCCACTTGTAAATATCGGCCATGCGGTCGCGCCCATCGACTTCGACCACCGGCGTGATGAGCGTGATCATGTGCGAGCGGATGTACTGAATATAGGGCGAGTCGTCAACGGCGAGCCGATAGGCAAGCTCCATCAATGCAGTCGGCGCTCCGGTTTCCGTCGAATGAATGGTGCCGGTGATGTAATAGACAGGCACGGACTGCTTCACCAGCTCCGCTGCCGTAGCATCATTCATGTTGATCGTTCGCGGATCTGCCAGCTTCGCCAGCCGAGCATCATTCTCTTTGTAATTTTTGAGCAGCGACTCGTCGGCCACAGCTACGGCGATCATCTCGCGGCCTTCTTCCGTATGCCCAATGGTGAAGACCTTCACGCGCGGACTGGCAGCTTCCAGCATATGGAAGTAGCGATACGTATCTTCAGCATACGGGAGCATGTCGGGCGCGCCTGCGACATCGCCCAGCGCTTTCGCGGGCGTGGGCACGGTCGTCGATGCCGGCAGGTAGTCGGTCAACGATGAATTCAACTCAGGCAGCGTCGTGTATTTTCCGATGCGTTGCGTGTAGTCCTGATCGATAGCCTGCCCGGGGTCGCGGGCGTAGGTCTGGTCAACCTGCGCTGTTGCTTGCAAGCAAAAGAATGCCGCGCAGAACACAAGAGTTCCGCGGAAAAATGCAGAGGATGGCATCGCTGGCTCCCTGAACCGATTGCAAATGGCGTTAAGAATTATGATTCTGGATACAAAGGATAGCAGAGGCAGCGAATACGCTGCGTCGCTTATTTGTTCGACGATTCAGCCGCGCAAATACCGCGTTATTTCCTAAATCGTTGAGATCCCTCGCTCCGCTCAGATGACGGTCTTTTGGGGACAGAGTGACGGCTTACGCCGCTAGCTGCTGGCTTCCTCTTCTACGATTACCGGAACCTTGGGCTGCAGGATGCCGAGTTGCTCATAAATAGGCCGTATATCTTTGCGAATGAACTTGAGCCGCGACCAGAACCACAGCGACCCCGCAATGCACGCGATACCACTGAGCATGACCGTTCGCGGTGCCCCGATGGCGTGCGCGAGACCACCTGCCATCAGGCTTCCGAATGGGGCCATGCCCACAAACGCGACCGTGTAGTAGCTCATGACACGCCCACGTTTGTCTTCCGGTACCAGCGTCTGGATGATGGTGTTGCTGGCCGTCATACCCTGCATCATGCCAAAGCCGATAACGAGCATCAGCAGGAGTGAAAGCCACTGCAGATTCGAGAATCCAAAACCGACCAGGCCTATGCCGAAAACCGTGGCCGCCACAGGAATCATCTTCAGGAGGCCGCGAACCGATTTTCGCACCACCAGCGAAAGGGCTGAGATCAGCGCACCGACTCCAAGCGCGCCCATGAGGAAGCCTAGCGTGTGCGCTCCGCCGTGGAGTACCTGCGCAGCAAACACGGGCATAAGCACCACGAATGGCATGCCCATCAGGCTTATGAGGGCAAAGAGCAGCAGGATAGTCCGGATGGGGGCAAAGTTCGAGACATAGGTCCAGCCTTCTTTCAATTGGTCCAGCATCGACGCAGCCGCGCGTTTCACAGCATCCGCTGGCACCTGCATCATGAGCAACGATAGGATCACGGCAATGTAGCTAACGCCGTCAATCAGGAAGCACCAGCCCTCGTTCGTTGCCGCGATTACAAGCCCTGCCAGCGATGGGCCGACGAGCCTTGCCAGATTCACCATGGATGAATTGATCGCGATGGCATTGGAAAGATCGCCGCGGTCTTTCACCATTACCACCATGAAGGCTTGCCGTCCGGGCATGTCAAAAGCATTGATCACGCCCTGAAACACGCTCAGAGCGAGCACTTCATGAATGTTGATGACCTTGTTAAGCGTCAGAGCGGCCAGCGCCAGAGACTGCACCATCGCAAGAACCTGCGTCCAGATGAGTACTTTGCGCCGATCCATCCGGTCCACCAGCACACCCGCAAACGGAGCAAGCAGAAAAGTGGGAATTTGCCCCGCAAAACTCACCGTACCCAGCAACAGCGACGATTTTGTAAGCCGGTAGACAAGCCAGGCGGTAGCGATCCGCGTCATCCACGTGCCGATGAGCGAAATGCTCTGTCCGCCAAAGAACAGACGAAAGTTGCGGTGGCGTAAAGCGCGCCACGCATGCGAATAATCCCGCGAGGATGCAGGCTTTTCCGGCTCCATTTTTTCTTTAGTGTTAATGACCATTCGCAAAACAGCGTTTTTTCGATCCTACTGGTTTCGATGCCACCATAAGTTGAATGGTCCAAGAATTGCGCGTCTGTCATTTCCAAAATGGGAGCAGAGTGCAAATGGCAATCCACATCGAGCCGTTTTTGGCCTTCGGCAAGCTCAGTGGATGGCGATTTCCCCGCCCCCTCCCGGTTTGTTTTTGCGAAGCAGGAAGCCGAGCGGAACAATGAGGAGCGCTGCGGCGCAAAGAATGAAATACATATCTCTATACGCGAGGGTTTGCGCCTGCTGCTGCATCAGGTTGTAAACCTGACCCTGCGCAAGATGGTCCGCATTGGCCGGCCCTGATGCTCGCGAAAAAACACTGGTAAGTGCGTTGATTTCATTCTGCAGATTCGGACTCGATGGAGGAAGATGCTTGAGCATCTGATTCTGGTGGAATTGGCCTAGCTCCGTCACTCCCGCATTGGTAAGCGAAATAAGAATGCTGCCGCCAATGTTGCGCGCGAAATTGATTAGCCCAGAAACCTGGTTGTTCTTCTGAACGGGCATGCCGAAATAAGCCGCTGTGGTAACAGAAATAAACACGAATGGAATGGCGGCAACCTGAACGACTCTGAGGTAGGATGCCATTCCAAAACTAAGCCCAAGATTGATCCGTATCGCCGTATAGAAGTAAGAAGCGGCGAAGCAGAAAAAGCCGAACACGATAATATTTCGCGCGGGCAGACGGCTCACTGCCTGACCAGCCATCGGCATCATGAAGAGCAGCACCAAGCCGCCTGCCGACAGCGATAAGCCAGCAATCGTCGCCGTATAACCGAGCTGCGACTGCAGGAACTGCGGCTGTAGTACCGTCGTCGCATTCAATAGCCCGCCGGTAAAGAGCATCAGGAAACAGCAGGTTGCAAAATTGCTGTTCTTCAGCAGGCGCAATTCCATGATCGGATTCTTGGCATACCATTCCCAGGCGATCAACGCAATGAAAGAGATCGCAAAGGCGATCCCGAAGAAACGGATAAAGCTTGAGCTGAACCAGTCCTTTTCTTCTCCCTTGTCGAGCATGATCTGCAAAGCGCCCATCGAGATCACGAGCAGCGCGATACCCATTCCGTCGACATTCAACAGATTCTTTCGGTCAGGCTTGATCCAGGGAGGATCATCGACCATTCGCTGTGTCAGCACAAGCGCCAGAATTCCTACCGGAATATTGATATAGAAGATCCAGTGCCAGCTGTAATTGTCAGTGATCCAGCCACCGAGTGTCGGTCCGATGGACGGCGCGAGGATGGCAACAATACCATAGAGAGAAAAGGCAAGGCCGCGCTTCGCCGGTTCAAACGAATCGGCCATGATGGCCTGCGCCATTGGCTGAAGGCCGCCTCCGCCTGCTCCCTGCAATACGCGAAACAGCAGGAGAAGCCCGAGCGATGGGGCAATACCGCAGAGAAATGAGCTGATGGTGAAGATCACGATGCAGAACATGAAAAAGTTCTTGCGTCCCATGATGCTCGCGGCCCACCCGCCCATGGGCAGCACCACAGCGTTCGAAACAAGATACGCGGTCAGTACCCAGGTACTCTCATCCTGGCTGGCCCCGAGACTACCCGCAATGTGCGGTAACGCTACATTGGCGATAGAGGTGTCCAGCACCTCCATGAACGCAGCTAACGCAACCGTGGCGGCAATGGCCCAGGGATTGGCGCGGGGGCGCCAGCGCTCCAGCGCAATCAGTTTCGGCTCAGCAACAGTTTCACTTGCTGCCATCGTCCTGGTCTTCACCTTTCATTGCAGGAAATAGTAGATATCCGGATTCGCTGGAAAGAGCGTCTTTTCATAGATGCGGCTCGCCTGCATAACGACGCTAAGATGCACGATTTCTTCGGGATTAGCAAATTCTTTCTCTGCGCGTGGAAGTCACTTGCAAAGGAACCAGACTTTATTTCTTCTCTATCGATTCGTACGACTCATTGCGTCAAATTTGTAGCGAGACATGCTCCAGAAATGTTTTGCTTCGCGGGTCTTCGTTTGTTATGACCTAATGTGTTGCAGAACGATCGGCTGACGTATCGTTCATGGCCCAGTAACTGGCCCGCGCAACCACCCGCGCGTCGTAGTCATTATTAAGCTTGACCTGGATATTGTGCAGGCCAGGAGTCAGGTCGCCTGGATGAAAGCTAAGGATATATCGGTTGCGAGCATGGCTCGCCAGTTCATCGACGCGATCCTGAAAAGATTTTTCCCTGGTGAAAGCGGCATATTCGCCGCCGCTCATGATGGCGATCTCTCGCGCGGCATTTTTGTGCACCGCGGCAAGCGCCATCATTAACGGAGCGAGGACGTTGATCGACGAGCCGCCTCCTCCATTCCCGCTGCCCCAATCCATCAAACCGGCTTTCGTGGGCGAGAAGGTGAGACTCAGCACGAGCGTATTGCTGGTGCCGATGCGTTCCACCAGATCCTGCGCGCTGACAGTTTTGCTTCCGTGGTCACGCGATTCGCTAATCAACAACAATACGCGCCGGTGATCCGGCGCACGATGCTCGAGCAGATCGACCGAGTAACCCACTGCGTCGAAGATTGCCGCACCACCATCGCCGGGCCTTAGGTTTTGCAAGTCTTCGGTGATGTCGGTGGTATCGCGCGAGAAGGCCTCACGATATACCGGCTTGGAATCGAACTCTACGAAAGCCACTTCTCCTCGGCCGCCCGCGGTGAACAGATCAAGCAATGGGCCAAGCTTGGCGAGCTTACTAAACTCGAGAGCGCTTGACCGTCCACGTTGAATGCAGACGACCAGCGAAACAGGCTGGGTGTCGAGATCATCGTCGACGTGAATTTCCTGCTTTACGCCATTGTCTTCGAGGGTAAAGTCCTTCGCTGCGAGCCCGTAAACGACTTCGCCCGATGGCTTTTCCACCAACGTCGGCACGAGCACGACACTGGTGTTGACGCGAATCGTCGGCGGAAGCTGTTGGTCAGGCAATGGTTTTGCATCCGGTTGCTGCGGGATGGGTTGAGAACTCCGCGGCGCAGTGGCTGGTTCGCCTGGAAACGGCTCCTGAGCAACGCCGGCCCGCGTGATTCCGATTCCAAAACAGATCCAGACAGAGATGCGCCAAAGGGAAGAAAAAGCCACGATACTACTATGACAACAGAGCACAGCCCACCTGCCAAGTGCCCTAAGAGTCTGAACAGAGATGCTGCCCGGGCACATCCACTGCCTCGGCGGCTAAAGTTGCACTCATTTCACGTACTTACAGGCTTTCGGCACCTTCTAAGCAGCTCATTGGCCCACATCGCTGTGCGAGATATGCTTCATGCCTTCGATTTCAGCGGTCCAGCGGAGAAACCGCAGAAGATTCCGCTTCTCTTTCCATAGAAAATCGAAGATATCCCGCGTTTGCAGGCTCTCCGCTTTTTTCCCGGAATATGTTTCGATGCGCCACTTAAGATAGTCGCTGCGCCAGGGCTGTAGACGATGGCCACGGGTCGCATTCCAGACAAAGCGAAGAGACGAAAGCATCATCTCGATGATACTGCAGTCGTTCAACCGGAATCGTTTACGCTGTCGGGATCGTTTACGCTGTGGCCTTCAGCTGGTTTTTCGGCTTCGGCGTAAATTTTCTGCGGTAGTATGCCGTTGTGATTGCAATCGACGGAACGCCGATTCCAGTCGGCAAAACCCAGATCCACCAGGCGCCGTGCAGCAGTGGCCCGATCGTCACGACGCTGAAGGCCGTCCATGCGGCGATATAGCTGCCAAGCATGCCCGCCAGATGCGAATACCACCAGAACATCTTTTCTTTCGGACGGTGCGTGCACCTCCAGACGGCGGACCCTGCGATCCACATGCCAATGCCGCCGAAAACCATGGCCGGAACACCCAGATTCTGCACCAGCGCTGGTTGAACCGCTCCCAAATAGGCAAGTGTTGCGCTGGCGGCAAACGTAAAGGCGGCCGCAAACCAGTCCAGCATGGTCGCAGTTTTCTCGCCTTTGTAGGCGGCCTTTTGCCCCAGCACGCGATACCCCACAAAAGCCGAGTAAAAGCTGAAGATCGCCACCAATGCAAGAAACAGGACAGGCCGGTAGATCGCCATCACCAGAGCGGTGAGGGCCACAACCGCCATTGCCCAGAAATAAAACCTGCCCCACCGGCGATGCGCTTTGCCGCCCTTCGCCGATATCAAAGCAAGAGGAGCCAGAAGAAAGGCCGACGTTCCGGCTGTGATGTGTACCGCAAGAAATGCTTTCATCCAAAGTGGATCATGCATGACGCACCTCACCGTTTCATTTTGCTATTCCCTATCCTTCAGTTTCTTTAACATCTCTCCGCACCAGGCCAATTGGGCTTTGACAACGCATTCTCCGTAGCTCAGTGTCATCTCCCAGAATGGCAGCCCGGGATCTTTCTCGTGCTCCTTAGACAGCCGCTGCCGAATCGCTGCCAATTCGGCGAGTTCCTGCTTGTAAATCAGCCGGTGCTCTTCGATGTGCTTGCGGCTTGTCTCCTGCGGCATCCACTGGCCGAAAAACAGCTTCAACAAAAGCTCATTACGCATCACCTCAGGGTGAGCAGGCAATGCGAGCCATTGTTTTAACCGCTCAAGCCCGGCAGGAGTAAGCGTATATACGTTGCGGTCGGGCTTGCCCTTTTGTCGCTGCGTCTTTTTAGTCGCCAGCCGCTCCTTCTCCAATTGCCGCAGCGTGGGATAGATTTGTCCGTAACCTTCACGCCAAAAGTGACCCACGGACCAAGTGCTGAGCTGCTTGAGGTCGTAGCCGGACAGCGGCCCCAGACTCAACAACCCAAGCACGGCAAACTGACTTTGATTCACGCGTTCTGCCATCTCAGAACCACCCCGCCGCGATCACTGCTCCGATAAAAATGACCTGGAGCAGCGCACGCACCGCTATGCCGGGAACCTTGTGGCCACCAATCGACAAGTGCTGCCGCGCGGCGTGCACGTTGGCCGGGAAGACTGCAATCAGCAAAAGCAGCAGGCCGATCGACGCGGCCTTAAAAGTCGGAGGAAAGAGCAAACCAATGGCGCCGGCAATCTCGGCAATTCCCGTGAGCGTGACCCATATGTCGGGACGCGGAAAAGCGGACGGAACCATGCGGATCAGGTCCGCGCGCTTCGCTCCCCAGTGTGCAGAGGACGTGAGCAGAAACATGGCAGCCAGTGCGAAGCGCAGGCAATGCTGCCATTCGCTGAAATACGTAGCGCCTATCCAGCCGAGGGCGCGACAGACAGCGAAGACAGCCATCAAAACAAAGAAAGGAATCACTGTTCTTTTCTCCGCTGTCTACCATATATCTAAAATATATATAACTACAAGCTATAAAATTGAGAATTGAAACATATCCGACGGCATGGTGATTGTGCTTCGCGGCCAGCGTGGGATGGAGGGTGGTTACTTCCGGGTTTTCTGGAAGATCTATTTGAGCCAGACTCGATACCTCTGGCGGATTGCTCGGTAAAATCGAGACGTCTCGCGTAGAAGCAGAAGCCTGGATCCTGTTATCCTTCAGAATTGATTGTCTGCGCAGTATGCGCGAACCAGCACTCTGCGGCAGTTACGGGAGAAATCAAGTTATGGCAAAAAGCGTTAATAAAGTCATTCTTCTTGGCAATGTGGGCAAAGACCCTGAGATTCGCGCGACTCCGAGCGGCACCATGGTGGCCAATTTTTCGTTGGCGACGACCGACCGGGTCAAGGATCAGGGCGGCAACTGGAGCGACCGCACAGAGTGGCACAACCTCGTCGCATTTCAGCGTACGGCGGAGATCATCCGTGACTATGTCAAGAAGGGCTCCAAACTCTACATTGAGGGTAAGATTCAAACCCGCTCGTGGGATGACAAAACCTCGGGCGAGAAGAAATATCGTACAGAGATCATCATCAACGACCTCTCCCTGCTGAGTGGACGCGGAGAAGGTGAAAGCAGCAGCGGTGGTGGTGGTTACACGCGGTCCGGCAGCTCTGCAACCTTTGATCAGCGGTCCTCAGCGCCCGCCGAAGACTACGGCCAATCCGCTGAGATCACCGACGACGACATACCCTTCTAGCCCTCACCCGCTTCGCTTTGAAAAACACTCAATCGCTTCAGGCACGTTTTAGCACAGAAGCCATAGCCCGCAATGGCTTCTGTGCTTTGGTATGCCTATTGTCACGAAGCCCGTCTGCCGCTCCACGATGGCCGGACGCGCACGGCAGCGCGCACGAAACCCCGCATCAACGGTCGCTGGCGGAGCTGAGCTTGCAAATATGATGCGAGGGTTTTACCTTTGCAACCGGGCGCAATTTGGACTTTCGGGCGAGCCGAAAATTATCGTAGGTTCGCAATTGAATCCGCCCGTAAGGTTTGCGGACCGTTTGCAATTTCAAGTGACACGTGGAGGAGAACAATAACAACCATGCGGCGGCGTGACTTCGTCAAGGCAGTCGTGGCGGCATCTGTGTCTGCCAGGACAATGTTGGGACAACAAGCAGCGACTCCGGTGGCGCCTTCAACGCCGCCTCCGACACCTGCAGCACCCGGGCCAGTACCGTGGATGCGAGGGCTCATGGAGGTGAAGCCGCTGTCGATGACGCCGATCGTCCCAGATGCAGTGGCGCAGACCAATGCGCATTTTTTCATCGACCGGCAAATGGCAACGTTACGGCGACTGAGTGAAATCCTGCTGCCTCCGTCTAAAGACTATCCAGGAGCAATAGAGGCGGGAACGCCGAAGTTTCTTGATTTCCTGATTGGAGTTTCGCCCTCGGATCGCCAACAGATGTATCAATCCGGGTTGGATCGGCTCGATGCAGAGTCCCACCAACACTTTGGCGTATCGTTTGCGAATGTGCAGCCGGCACAAGCGGATCAGTTGCTGCGTCCATGGTTGAGGACGTGGATGACGGACCATCCTCCCACGGAGCCCTACGCGCACTTCATCAATGTCGCGCATAGCGATATCCGCACAGCAACCATCAACTCGCAGGCATGGAGCGAAGCGGCCAGTGCAACAAGTCAGAACGAGCCGGATGTGGGTTTGTATTGGTTTCCGGTCGAACCTGACTTGTATCGGGAAGGCCCCGCGCCAGGTCGCCGACCCACCCCGCAAAAACGATATTCCTAGAGCGGACTTCAAGCGCGCGCGGGTCGTTTTTCACGGCACGTTGCAGCTTGTGCGCCACCAGAGATCGAACTACAGCAAGAGAGCACATTGAAGAATCATGGCTGAAGAAATAGTTGACGTTCTAATCATCGGATCCGGCCACTCTGGCGGGATGGCAGCAAAAGTCCTCACCGAACAGGGCATTTCATGCCTGATGCTCAACGCGGGACCTATCGCAGATGTTCACAAGGACACGGAGCTGAAACCGGCCTACGCCTTGCCCTTTCGCGGGTTCAAGCAGCCGGGCCTCTTGCCCCATGTCTTTCAATCGAACGAGTTCAACGCGAATACGTGGGTAGACGAGCAGGAAGTTCCTTACACATACGACCCAAAGCAACCCTATAACTGGGTAAGAGTGCGGCTGTTCGGCGGCCGCTCGCTTTTCTGGTCGCGACAATCGTTCCGGCTCAGCGATTACGAATTCAAGGGTAAGTCGCATGATGGTTTTGGAGATGACTGGCCGATCGGTTTGGCGGATTTATCTCCCTACTACTCACGTGTCGAGGCAATCTTTCGCGTACGAGGACGCGCAGAGGGACTGCCGCAGTATCCGGACGGTAATTTCGTTCTGGACGATTCGCCTTGGTCGGGATGCATGCAGCGCTTTATCGCGGCCGGGAAACAGGCTGGAGTTCCGGTCTGCAAGGCGCGGAGCTCGATGGGCGTGGATGGGCTGGCCAGCTCAGTCAATCTGCTTCTGCCGGATGCATTCGCGACCGGCAAGCTGAAAGCGATTCCGAATGTAGTCGTCCGCGAACTCAGCGTGGACAAGAATACAGGTCTCGTAAATCAAGTTCATTTTGTCGATCGACTTTCGCGGCGGGAAATGTCGGTGAGAGCGCGAGTGGTTGTTTTAGCAGCGGGAACGTTGGAGAGCACGCGCTTATTGCTGAATTCCAAACTGGCAAATTCCAGCGGCGTGATGGGCCACTACTTGATCGATCAGGTTTACGGGCCTGGCATTGTCTGCTCTGTGCCTGAGGCGCGCGACGGCAAAGCCACACCGGAACTGATGGGCGGGAACGCACTTATTCCTCGCTTTCGCAATATTGACACGAAAGCAAAGAACTTCATTCGCGGCTACGCGCTGAATGTATCGAGCAGCACGCGCCCGATGGACCCGCGTAACTTTGCCGCGTACGGGGAAGATTTACAGAAGAAGCTGGACAGCTATAGCGGCAGCGGATTTTCGTTAGGAATTATGGGAGAGGTGCTGGCTCACTACGAGCATTGCGTGAGCATCGACAAGAATGTCGTCGATGCCTGGGGCATTCCCGCGCTGCACATCGACACAAAATATACCGACAACGAATTCAACATGGCGCGTGACGCAGTGGATACAAGCGTTGCGCTGGCGGAAGCCGCTGGTTTTGAAGTTCTCTCGAAGAACTATGACCCGAATCCGCCCGGCTACAGCATTCATGAGCTGGGCACTTGTAGGATGGGCGACAATCCGAAGACCAGCGTGCTCAACAAATGGGGCCAAAGCCATGACATGAAAAATCTGTTCGTGGTGGATGGAAGCAGCTTCGTGAGTGCAGGATGGCAGAATCCAACCATGACGATTGTGGCGTTGGCGATGCGATCCTCGGAGTATCTTGCCGACCAGATGCGCCGGGGGAATGTCTAGGGCAATCTGGCAAAGAAGTCCGGAAGCTCTATACTTCGGCAAGTGACCTTGCATGTCGCCATTTTCTGTGTGCTCTTCGGACTTGCCTTCGGCAGCTTCCTCAATGTCTGCATCGCGCGCTTGCCGCGGCATGAATCCATTGTGCGGCCGGCATCGCACTGCCCTTCCTGCGGCAAGCCCCTCCGCGCATGGGATAATCTCCCCGTCCTGAGCTGGATCATTCTGCGCGGACGTTGCCGTAACTGCGGCTGGAAGATTCCGTGGCGTTATCCGCTAGTTGAACTTGGCGTGGCGGCCTTGTTTCTTCTGGCCTACCTCGTTTTTGGACTGACGCTCGAAGCCGCAGGCATGGCCGTACTTTGCTTTCTGCTCTTCGGTCTGGCAGTCATGGACGCAGAAACGTTGCTGCTTCCCGACGTCTTCACCATGCCCGGAATCGTGCTCGGGATCGTCTTTTCCGGCCTGACTGGAGGCTGGCGCGGGGCAGGATTGTCATTTCTTTATGCACTCGGGGCGACGACGCTGCTGCTGCTCATTCGCGGAGCTTACTGGCTGGTTCGGCGTCGCGAAGGCATGGGACTGGGGGACGCGAAGCTCTTTGCCCTGATCGCGGCGTGGCTAGGTCCATGGCAAGCCCTACTCGCACTCTTTCTGGGAGTGGTCATCGCGGCTGTGTTCGGAATTCTCTGGATGGCACGGAGATCGTCAGGGAATAAGCGCACCCAGCAGCTTCCGCTCGGATCGTTTCTCTGCGCCGCGAGTATTTATGCCATCTTCTGGGGAGAACCAACCCTCAAGTGGTACTTGCAGTTTTTCCACTAACTGTTTCACTCGCAATGATGCGCGAAAGCTGCGCAACATGATGACGGGCATGGACTGCATGGAACTCTCGCCACTGGGCTCCCGTGAGTGGTCCAAAGGTAAAGTGGGTCGCCATCGGCTGTGATCCGAACTTTTCGCAGCATTGGCTCAGTAGCCTGTCCATCGTTTCCAGCTCCGTTCGCATGAGCGAAGCCAGTTCGGCACCGGATAGAGCGGCTAGATTCATTTGCCCCGGCTTTACCCGCTCCGGCGCCCGACCCCCTGCCGGAAACTTGCTCGCGCCTATGTATTGATTCCATAACAGCTCATGTTGCGGCGTGATGGGAGCCTGCGTGGGTCGCCCTTTCCGCAACCGCTCTTCAAGTACGCCAACAGTACTGCGATAGGTGAGGACGAGATGCTCGACCAGCTGTTGCGCGCTCCACTGCTCCGGATCGCCCGCAGGATGAAGCTGCGTTTCGATTGCATCCAGACCAACCAGCATAGCGGCATAAGATTGTTGGATGGAATCGAGCACTTGATTCATGGCTGTCGTGCATTATCTTACGCTCGCTTTGTCGACGACACCATTGGTCAATGCTTTGCAGAAGCATTTAAATCATGCAGGGCCTTGCGCGCTTCTTTTGCCTTTGGACCGTCCGGCAAGGCATCGAGATAGAGCTGGTAATTCTGGGTCGCTTCATCTTTATGGTTCATCCGGCGCGCTGCTTCGGCCAAATAGAAGACCGCCTCTGGATTTTCTGGGTCGGCCTGCGTCGCTTCCTTGAATCGCACATAAGCACCCTTATAATCCTCGCGATTCAAGTAAAACTGGCCGACATGCACGTCATCGGCTGCGAGCTTTGGGTTATGGACGATGCCGCCTGCGCCGTCAGAGATGCGGGAGTCGCGGTCGCCTTCAAGGTCGAGCTTATCCAGCTTATCCCGGCTGGAGCTTTCGCCGTCGGCAGTGGGAGCAGGCTTCGCAGCCTCAGCGTCTCTCGCCTTAACGTCCGCCGCTGCCTTCTCTGAAATATCCTCCGGAAACGGATTGTCGTCTGCCGTAGATTTCTTGGGCTGCTGCTGGTCAGTTTTCTGTTGCGGATCGCCGTTCTGCGTGGGCTGCGCAGTAGATGGGTTGTCATTGGGGGATGACGGCGGTGGACAGGTATTACTTGTCTTCCACGGTCCCTTCGACCCGCGCTGCGCCTGAGCGCTGCAGCTTTTATCCGGCTGCGTTGACGGTGCCTGCGGAGGCGGCGGAGGTGGAGCATATGGGTCGGACGAAGACTGCTGCTGTTGCTGCGCAAAAGCGCCCGAAACGCAAAGAACAGCCGCAAGGGCAAAAACCGGAATAGAAACCAACTGCCGCATCAAGTCTTTCCCTAGGATTCCTTCTACTAGTGTAGACGCGATACACGGTTGAAAGGATGGGATAAATCTGCTGCCGGGCTACAACAGCTGCTCCATAAAAACATTTGCCCTTTTATATGGCGATGGCTCTACAAGCGAGGGATCGATGTGCTGAAATCCAAGCGACTCGTAGACGTGAATCGCATTCATTAGCTTACTGCTTGTCTCAAGTGTCAGCTTCCGCGCACCGAGCGCCCTCGCCGCATGGATGACGTGCGCCAACAGCGACTTGCCGATTCCCTGATTGCGGTAGGTTTCATCGACCGCCATCTTCGCAACTTCGTACGTGTCGGGCCCGGTCGAGATCAGCGCGCAGCAGCCGACGATTTTTTCGTCGAAGGTAGCGAAATAAATATGGCCACCCGGATTGAGGATATATTTTTCCGGGTGACGTAGTGTGAGCAGGTCTTTTTCTTCAAGCACAAAATATTTTGCGATCCACTGCTCATTCAGCTTCCAAAATGCTTCGCCATCGCCTGAGGAGAATTCCCGAAAGGTAGCTTCCATAAGACCCTGCATGTTTTCCACTCCTTTAATTGTTATCTAGCCGTATCCGGGAATAAGATGTCCAATATATTGTTCGTCTGTATTGATATTCCATGGATATTGCTGACATTGAATTGCGACACCTGCGTTATTTTGTTGCGGTGGCCGAGGAGCTGCACTTTGGCCGCGCCGCACAGCGCCTGCACATGGCCCAGCCACCGCTTTCGCAGCAGATTCGCAAGCTTGAGGAGGCAGTCGGGCATCCGTTGCTGCTACGCAGCTCGCGCCATGTAAGGCTGACAGCGGCAGGCGAAGAGCTGCTGAAGCGGGCGCAACAGACGCTGCGCAAAGTAGCGGAAGACGTGCACAGCACCAGGCGCATTGGGCGGGGCGAGGTGGGCACGCTCACAGTGGGCTTTATCGCATCCGCCATGTTGACGGTACTGCCACGCATGTTGAGCGAATACCGCAACCGCTTTCCCGAGGTCGAATTGCGCCTGCGCGAGTTCTATACCAGCTCGTTGCTGCGCGCGCTGCGCGATGGCACCGCAGATATCGGATTCACTCGCGATGCCGGGGCAGAAGAAGCTCTGCACACAGAAACACTTCTGCCGGAGCCTTACATTGCAGTTGTATCAGCACAGCATCCACTGGCCCAGAAACCAGCAATTCAGGTTTCCGACCTGCGTACCGAACCATTTGTTCTCTTTTCGCCGGAAGTCGGTCAGAATGCGTGGGAAAAGGTAATGCGCCTGTGCCATCAGGGCGGATTTCGCCCAAAGATCATGCAGGAGGCTCCACACTGGCTGACCATCATGCGGCTCGTAGGCACTGGGCTTGGCGTGACGATTGCCCCGGCATGCGTGGAGAAAATCGCTGACCAGGAAGTACGGTGCATCAAGCTTCGAAATGCGAAGATCTTCAGTCACCTGGAGCTTGCGTATCGTGATGAGACTTTAACTTCGCTCGAAGAAACCTTCCTCACGCTTGCGCGCAAAACTTTTCGGCATGCTGGCCCGTTTTCCGCAGTGAATGGGCGAGCAGAGTGAGATATACTCGGCTCGAATCCTTTTTTCATGAGCCTGATTATTCGTTCCTCTGCCATTCATGCAGCCGGTTGCTACACAACTGCGCCAATCAAGAAAGGCGCGCGCGTTGTGGAATACACAGGGCCGCGCATCACCAAAGAAGAAGCTGACGAGAAGTATCAGAACTCACCCACGACCTATTTGTTTGGCTTGGGTGACGGGTCTTTCGTGATCGATGGCCATGGCACGGCCATGTTCATCAACCATTCCTGCGATCCTAACTGTGAGACGGACGAGAGAAATGGACGCGTATGGGTCAAAGCGCTGCGCGACATTGCCGCCGGCGAAGAGCTGACTTACGAATATAACCTGTATGACGGTGAGGATGATGAAGCGGGGTGCAACTGCGGCGCGGCAAGCTGCCGGAAGACGATGTACTCCGTCGAGGAAATAAAGAAACGCGAGCGAGCGGCGAAGAAGGCAGAGAAAACGAGGCTTAGCCCTCATCTAAAACGAGATGCAGCGAGCAAGAAGCTGAATGGGGCTGCCAGAGCCAGATAGAAAACCAGAGCACATCGGTCCTGACCCTACGAACCGAAGGGCCCTGCGATCTGGGCCCTTCGAACTGCCGTTCATAGCGAATTGCGATCAGCCTCGATTTTCGCGCAATCTACTTATTACGATTTCTGCGCAGCCACGGATGTAACAGTGATCGTGTCTCCATCGACGGTTCCCGTCACCGTGACATTCTCGCCGGCCAGTCCCTTTACGGCTGCATCTGCGCCTTTCAGTTTGTAAACCTTGCCATCGCTGACAAGCACCGCCGCAGAACCGCCTTTCATGCAGCCTTTGACGCACTTGGTCGCGTCCGCGCTGGGCGAACTGTGAGAAGCACCGCAGTGCTCATCGCTGATAAAGCCATTCATGGTTGAAGCCGATTGCGCCGACAGGGCCACAACCCCAAGAATCCCAAGACCTGCAACTGCTAAAAGTTTGATTCGCATAAAGTGCTCTCCAGAACGCTAGCGAGAAGCATAGTACATCTGATGTCAAAATCGATAACCGATCTGATCATCGGTTTTCAGCCAATAAAACTCGGGACGATACCAGACCTGCGGAGGGATCTCATTTAGCCTTGTAAAAAAAAGAACGGGCAGGATTCTTTGGAATCCTGCCCGCAAGGGTATAAATAAGCGCTAGAAAGTTAGCTTGAGACCGAACTCCAACTGCCGTGGCGCTCCAAATGCGTACACGCCAGTGCCGAGTCCGATTCGGAATGGTTCCTGTTCGATGGGAGTGGTGTTGTTTGCCGATCCTGAACTACCGTCGAGAATGCCCTTGATTCTGGTGCTACCCAACGCGCCGGGAGCATCGAAGTTTGCAGCATTCAGCACATTAAATGCATGGAAGCTGGGCTGTATAGTTAATGATTCACCGAGCTTGAATGGATAGCTAAGGCCGACGTCCCAAATCCGAAGTATGTCGTTGCCGACCTGATTCGATGGGGCGAGGGCTATTGGTTGAGGAGATGCACCGATCGCTAACATCTGCGCCGATGTAAGCACTCCGGCATTTACGACCGCCGCACCAGCAGGTGTAAGCTGACCGACGTATTTCTGATTGTAGGAATTAATGGCATTGTTGATGCTGCCCGGACCAAGCTTGCGCATAAAGGAGCCGACATTGGTTCCCGGCAGCACGTCGCCCACAGTTCCGTCACCATCAAAGTCGTTGATGAAGATATCCCCAGAACCCTGCGAGGGCGCGGAGAGTGTCAGCGGAAGCGAGGAGTAAAGATGGGCAATCGTATCGAATTGAATGCCCTTCCATACCGAAGTATCCAGGCCAATGGAGAATTGCTGCCTTCTATCCAGAGAAGTCGGTCCCCAGAAGCTGGCTGGGTTCGTATTGCTGAGGGCGTTGGCACCAAAATCCTGATCGCCTCCGGAACCGCCTGAGGTGGTCATTGCGTTGGAACCTGTTCCATCGAAATGGCTATAAGCATAGGAGGCTGTCAGGTTCACCGACTTGACACCTGGCAACGGGTTCACGGAACGCTCGGTTGCGCTGATCTGCAAAGCGTTATAAATGGAGCGGGCACGCGGTTCGAGGAAGCTTACCTGTCCAAACGTGGGATTGCTGCCTGCGAACGCGAAATTTGGGCCGGCTACTCCGCCATTTGACTGGTTGATGGAGTCGAGGCCATTCGCTGCAAAATCTCCGATGGTGGCACCGCCGCCGCCGGGATGCAAACCAGGGCAGGCAGTAATGGCAGCATTGACACTGCCAACACCACAAGCGGTTACTGTGGCTGCTACTGCAGCGTTTGCAGCAGCAGGATTAAAGTTACGGACATCTCCTGCGTGGTTCTCATCGATGCCGAGGAGGAAGTTTTGTCCGACGTTGCGCAGATAATCCACTGTAACGACGAAATTCTTGGCAATCTGCTGCTGGACGCCAATATTCATCTGGTAGGACCTGGGGGTCCTGTATTTCGGATTGAAGAGCTGGTCGCCGTTGACTGCCGGCCCGACGGCCATCGCATTTCCAATATAGGCCCCGTTGGCTTGCGGTCCGGCTTGTTTTACCAACGCTTGATAAGTGGTTTGCAGGGTGGCAATTTGCTGATAGACATTCCCTACAGGCTGACCGCAGAGCGAGGCGATCGAGACGCCGTTTGGAGTGCCATCAATCGTGGTTAAAGTGCTGCCCCCGGGTACAGAAACACTGGTTTCAGGGCAAACAGGAGCGTCACCGAAGAAAAGACCCTGTTGCAGACGAACCGGGCGATCGAACAGAACGTTGTTCCAGACATTGTTCTCGTAGTAGATGCCAGCCCCGGCGCGGATGACGGTCGTTCCTTTTCCAAAGAGATCGTAAGCAACGCCAGCCTGCGGACCAAAGTTTGTATTGGGCTGCCTCACGCTGTCACCGAGCCCTGGACCAACCTGATCGAGCAAGGGAATCGGCGGCAAGTCAGCGTTATTCCGTCCGGTATCGCGGATGTAGCGAAGTCCATAGTTCACTGTCAGCTTGGGGATAATCTTCCATTGGTCACCAGCGTAAGCCGTAAAGCGCCAGTCTTGCTGTCCGCCGCCGGGGAAGCCGAACTGCGGGATTTCTGTATCAAAGCCCTGACCGTTGCCCATGACAATGGCGGCGCCGATTCCTGGCGAGGGGTTAACAATATAGTTTTGGGGATTGGCTGAGCCACCGGGAAATGGCGAGTTGGTCGGATCAAAACTCGTGTATCCCAGCGCGACCTGCGGCTGAATTCCGAAGAAAGAAGCGAAACCGCCGCCAAGTATGCGGTTAATGCCAGCCCCGTAGCGAAGCGTGTGAGTGCTTTTTACCCAGCTGCCGTCGTATTTGTACTGCTTGTTGGTTTGAACCGTAGTCTGCGGGGCAAGATCGTTCGCTCCAGAGGAGAACGCACCGATCACCAGATTGATGCCGGGCGTGAAGTTGAAGGTGGGATTATTCGTGATCGCCGGTTGATCAACAATGTGATTTACGAACTTGAAATAACCCAAGCGGACGCTATGGCTGAAGTTGCCGGTGACAAAGTCAAGACCGCCGCCATAGTTGGGCGTATTGTTTTCATTCTGATAAGGCGAAAAGTTATTTCCGCCACCGAATCCGCCGATGTCCTTATTGTTGTGGTAGCTGGTGCGGAAAAACCCCTTCACTCCGAAAGGAAGATTGAAATCCATTCGACCGAGCAGGGCTATCTCATTGTAAGGAGCGCTATACGAGCCGCTTAGACTCTCCAACGGAGTGCCACCAAGGCTGACAGGAGCCTGCAGGTGCTGTGTGAAGTTTTCCGCCGACAGGAAGTAAAACATCTTGTCAGGAATAGCAGCACCACCCATGGCGCCGCCTACGTTGTTGCGCTGAAGATAATTATCGTTCCCGCCTGGAAAATTCGCGCCGCCTGCACGCTTGTCTCTGAAGTTATAGAAGGCGTCGCCGTGAATGCGATTGGTGCCAGAGCGACTGACAATATTGACAGAGCCTGATGAGGTGATGGAGGTGGAAATGTCCAGATTTGATTGCGCGACCTGGAATTCCTCAATCGCATCAGCGGAAATGTTCTGCGTGGTAGTACCGACATTTTCATCAGAGATATCGAGACCGTCTAATTCGATGCGAGCCGTACGGCCGAATCGCCCACCGAAAGAAATGGAGGAGAAACCATTTTTTGTCGGATCGAAATTGGTGCCGTCCTGAATCTGGACGCCCGGTTGCAACTGAGCCAGGTCAAGGAAATTGCGCCCATTCAACGGCAAGCTTTGAATTTGCTGCTGATTGAGAACACCCTGAATCTGCGTTTGCGTTGTATCGACCTGAACCGTACTCGCCTGCACTTCGATCTGTGTGCTGGCGCCGCCCAAACCCAGTTTAATATCGCCATTTGTGGCATTGCCGACCTGGACTTCCACCTGCATTTCTGTCGGACTGAAACCGGGAGCCTCGACGCGAATGCGATAGGTACCTGGAAGCATAGAGCCAGCAGAATAAAACCCGCTGCCGGTGGTTTGAATGACCTTCTTTGAGCCAGTGGAAGGCTGCGTAATCGTCACCTGAACATCAGGAAGCACCGCCCCGGATGGGTCCGTCACTGTACCTTGAATCGTGCCTGTTGCATTTGTGACTTGTGCATATCCGGATTTTGGTAGTGCAAGTTCTAAGGAGATAATTCCCAACCCAATCCCAAGAAAAGCGACACTGCGATAAGCAATGTCTGCAAAACCCCTAATATTTTTCATAGTAATGAAGCAGGCAATCTTTATACCGTATTGAAGGCTCCTGAGCGGATATTTATATCTAATAGATAAGTTAGTTACTTAAGTTATGTCATATGTTTATTAATAAGTTAACATTGTTAACTTATTAATTACTAACTTAGGCAGAATTTTAGATTTTACCTACAAAAAAGCATAGGTAGCCCCAAATGGTCCACCGATGGCTTCGCCTTCCTATCGCGTTCGTGAAACAATAGGGCTACCGGTGGTTCGAGTTTCACGGAGGGCCGCAATCGATGAACACCTTCAAGACTGCGCTACTGCTGACTGCTTTAACCCTCTGCCTTGTGTTGCTTGGCCAGCATTTTGGCGGCCGCAATGGCATGATTCTGGCGTTTGTCTTCGCTGCGGGCATGAATTTCTTCAGCTACTTCTACTCAGATAAACTTGCGCTCGCCATGTACCGGGCACAGCCTGCGAGCCGGGAACAATTGCCTCGTGTCTATCAAGTCGTTGAACGCATGACACAGCGCATTGGGCTGCCGATGCCGAAGATCTTTGTCATCCCGACCGATTCGCCGAATGCCTTTGCCACGGGACGTAATCCCAAGCATGCTTCTGTCGCGGTAACGCAGGGAATTCTGAACCTTTTAAATGATGAGGAGCTGGAGGGCGTACTCGCTCACGAACTTGGCCATGTGCGCAATCGCGACATTCTGACCAGCTCGATTGCGGCGACGCTGGCGGGAGCCATCACCATGCTGGCGCGGATGGGCTATTGGGCTGCTCTTTTTGGCGGCGGCGGTGGTGGCGGCCGTGATCGCGATCGAGGTGGTGGTTTAAGCGCCATTTTCATGCTGATTCTGGCGCCGCTTGCCGCAATGTTGATCCAAATGGCTATTTCCCGCTCCCGCGAGTATGAGGCAGACGCGACAGGCGCAAATATTACGGGAAATCCATACGCTTTGGCGAGCGCCCTGGAGAAGCTGGATGCTTACTCTAAGCGGGTGCCAATGCAAGCCTCGCCATCCAATGCGCACCTTTTTATTGTGCAGCCGTTGCTGAGCGGCCGCGACTTCGCCAGCCTTTTCGCAACGCACCCCCCGATTCCGAAACGCATTGAACGGTTGATTGGTAGATCGAGCGTGCAAGGAGGCCAGAACTAGCGATGAAGACATTTCTACGCGCTTTGATCACACTGCTCATAGTCTTGTGGTTGGGCGCGGTCATGTTTTTCCCCATTCTGGCCGCCACGGCATTTAATACTCTGCCAGACACCCACGCGGCAGGCACAATTGTCAGCAAATGCCTGCGTATTCTCCACTATCAAGGCCTTTTTGCAGGAACGCTGCTGGTGATTCTTTTGCTCGCGGCGCAAAATGTTCGTGCTTACACGCGAAAGGTGTGGCTCCCGGTTGTTTTTGTGTTTGTCATGCTGGCGCTGACGGTCTTTTCACAGTTCTGGGTCATTCCGAAAATGGAAGACCATCGCATTGCGGCTGGCGGGGCTATTGATGCAGTTGCCACCGATGATCCAAACAGGGTGGCATTCAACAGGCTTCATACGGTATCGCAGTATACGGAACTGGGCGTACTGTTCGCAGGAATTGTGTTGGTATCTCTCTTGTCCCGGGACGAGGGAATGATTCATTCGGAACAACAATAAGGGAGGGATTTGCTACAATCCTCCCTTCGCGATTTCACTTATGGAATCTATGAAGCTTTACGCGCGCGATCACCAGATTCCTGTTCCTTTCCCGACTCATTGCAACCTTCATCAGGATTCTGCTTTTTCTGCTGGTCAGGGCGGAAGGTCTGATTCCCCTGATTCATATGGGAAGGCTTGTTCTGGGTAATTCTCTGTGAATCCCGCGGCCTGCTGTCTTGGCTGCTCTGCTCTTGCTGCTTTTGGTTTTGATCCGGCATGACGTGCGTCCTTTCAAAGGAGTTGGAACACGTACATAGAGTGGGATACGTGAAAACAGCGGAGGGTGGCCTCTATATCGCGACAAACTTCTATATCATTTACCCTCAATAAGTTACGATGTAGGCGTTTTGCGTATAGATTGCGGGTATGATGGAGGATTGGCACGCCCGCGATTGCCTCAGGAAACTCCATGAAAACTGACCTGCTTGGTCTAACCGAGCTGCGTAACCACTCTCGATTTAGCACTTTGAATGCGACAGGAAGATGGGATGATTTCCTGACGCGTGGTGGCAGAACCGTGCACTTTTGGCAAGGTTACTGACGTAGATGCTGCTTTCACTCGTTCTTGGAGCCGTGGCTGCGGTTGCCGATATCTTCGGCGGCCTTGTGCTGGTACGCGCAAATTGGGAGAAGCGCTATTTGCGGTACTCGGTTGCGCTGGGTGCCGGCTTCATGCTGGCGGTTGTATTTCTGGAAATGCTTCCGGAAAGCATGCATTTTTCACCGAAATGGGCGCCTCTGCTGGTACTGGCCGGATATTGCAGCATCCATTTACTGGAACATACGATCGTGCCGCATTTTCATTTTGGTGAAGAAACGCATCACGAGGAATTCATCTCCGCTCGCACAAGTTACTCCGTGCTTGCCGGCTTGGCCGTGCATGCGTTCTTCGATGGAGTGGCTATAGCATCGGGTTTTGTATTGTCGAACCTGCTGGGCTGGCTGATTTTTATTGCCATCTTTTTACACAAAGTACCTGAGGGATTCACGGTTGCTTCCGTGATGATGGCCTCCGGGCGCAGTCGCAACGCCGCGGTGATTGCCACGGCCGTGCTGGCTACAGCAACCCTGCTCGGAGTGCTTGCGATTGGCTTCACGCCTTCGTGGGTCCAGGCCGGACTACCGCTCTCCGCGGGCGTGGCGATTTATGTAGCTGCTACCGATCTTGTCCCCGAAGTGAATCGCGAACCCGGAATCCGGATGGCGCTGGTTTTCTTTGCCGGGGTGGTGTTGTTTTTGCTATTGCGGCTGTTTTTGCCATCCGTTTAGCGCGGACTTGAGCCGCCAATCAGCGCATGAAACAATCGGCGCTCCGACGCCTTCCAGCGTTTGAGAATTTCATAGACGATTACCGTTGCATAGGTAACTGCTACCCATAAAAAGACCTCTTCCACCGGAAGACGAGCCCATGCGGTGACGCGAACCCCGATCATCTGCTCGTCGCGGAAGTTCCACCATCCATAGGGAAGGGCCAGTGTGACCTCCCAGAGCAGGCTGATGAGCACGATTATGAACATGGTAAGGCTGAAAGCGCGCCAGTTAATCACCGGCCGCGCTGTGGGCAGAAACATGGCGGATGGCAACAGCGCGGTGAGCGTCAGAAATGTGAAATAGCCCGGAAACCCAGGACCACCATGATTTCGCTTGTAGAGGATGGCCACCAGGATCAGGAAAATCGCGAGCACCAGCGACTGCGGATGCAGCTGCAGCAGGCGGGCAAAGTTGGTCCGCTCGGCTGCGTTGGCAGGAACGGTGTAGGCGGAAAGCCAGTATTCGTCCAACCAGATGTACAGCAGGAGAACGGCAAGAAAACCTGTGAGATAGAAGACATATTCTTCCAATGGCACGCCACCGCCCAGGGCTGGCGCCTTGATTCCCAGCGTCGCCTGCGCATTCGGGAAATAAAAGAAATATCTGGCGAAGAAAAAATCAAGCAGCGCGCCAACGGGAAACAGCAGGGCGATTGTCGACCAGAACGCCTTTTTCGAAACCTTGATTTCTTCCTGGGGAATCAGCCAGAAGGCGATGACGACGATGGGCACGATGAATAAGAGCAGGCTCACCGTATAGCCGCGGGGCGAAGCATTCGCGGGTATAAGCGGTGCCAGAGCTGAAACGCGGACTGTATGCAGCGTCATGGCGGCCGGCACCGCAACCATGGCAAGCATAGCCAGCACCAGCCAAAAGCTGGCACGCGGCGAAGATGAGGCCGAAGACTTACGCATGACAATCCCTCAGGAAATTGGCGACGGCTGGATAAGACTCGGAGTTTACGAGAAATGGTTCGGCATCTTCAAGGACACGGCCACTAAGCCGGACTGGCACCTGGTCTGGTAACCGGAAGGCGTGATTTTAGTCACCGCGATATTAAAACCATTTTGTGCCCATAAATCGTGGGTTTTCTTCATTATTTTGCTAGTTTTTTCTATAGGGCCAGATACTATGCAATTTACTCAGAAAAAAACAGGCCACGGAAGCCTGAATTCAGAATGATCAAGACGATCACATCGCTGGCAGCGTGCTGCGCGTTTGTTTGGGCTGTGGGCGCTGGACTATTTTTGCTGATCTGCTATTTTTTCGGTTTTTCATTTGCCGCAGGTCAAGATATTCACAATATCGACCAGTCTTTCTCGCTCTATCTTGTCTCCATTTTCAATGCGCTGCGAGTGCAGATGCATAATACCTGGCTATTTCTGGGAGCCTTTGGAGCCATAGGGGTTGGCGGCTTGTTATGGGTCATTGCAGAAAAATGGCAGCATGGAACGAAGTGGGATGCAAAGGAAATCGCCCGCATTGCAGGATTTGAGGCGCTGCTCGGCTTGGGTGCAATTTTTTATGGACTAGGGACAAACGGTGTGCTGGCAAAAAAGTTCGCAAGGTCAGTAACGGTCACGGATGTGCTCAGCATAGGCGTGGCAATCGCTGTGCCCATATTTTTGTGGTCGCAATGGCGCAAGGGGAAGTCAAATTCCGGTAGGAATGGTGTCGCGGATTCAGCTTCCGATTTCAATTCGTCACGAAGTATTCTTGGGCTGCAGAAGATTTCTTCGCCGGCCCTGATCGGTCAAGCTGTCCATCCGACGAAAATTATAGAAGCGAATGCTCGAGTCATGCTGCGCCCAATCTCTCAGCCAGCAGAATGGCTTGAGAGGACTCTCTACCACGGAAACGAATCGAAGAGTGAACCAGCGAGGGATACCGCTGTAAAGAACGAGGCAGCCATTATGGAAACGACAAGCAATATCGTAAATATTGACGCCGAACCGGGACCATCCGAATCCGCGGCGCAGACACGAACAGTGATTCCAGCCGCAACTTTCCGTTCGCTGCTCGCCGATATGAATGCCAGCTGGCAGCGCATTGAAGATACCGGCAAAGAAGTGGAAGAGTGGTTCCAGAGCCAGCAAAAGCGCGTGCTTGCTCATTTGGAACGACATGCCGGAACGGTTCAGGATGCCCGCCTCGATCTTTCGCGAGACTTTATTGAGCAGAAAATCCAGCTGGTGGATGCTGAATGGATTTTTATCCATCAGGTTGTGCGCGAAATGAACCAGTGGCTGGAAGGCAGCAGCGCAGCCCAGGAACTGTCGGAAGCGACAAAGGTCGGATGACTCAGCACGCGGAAGAAATTAAGACACAGGATCGTCACTCCCGTTTTCGATGGAAGGGCGTCACCTACGCCGCACTCAGCGGCGCGATGCTGTGCGTCATGTTCGCGGCAACGTTCGCTTCCGGAGCTTGGAACGAGACGGACATTCCAGTTGGCGAGGTAGTGGCTCAGGACGCATTCATCAGCGGTGTCGTCCGACTGCATGGCTCGGATTTCACGTTGTACAGCGGCGCGCGCATTCAGTCGCTCAGCAAGGGCCTGGATGTAAATCTGGAGCATGGCGGGACCGTAACACTATGCCCTCGCTCAGAGCTGCAAGTGCTGAGCTCGCGCGAGCAGCCCGGCGTGATGCTCGCCTTTCAATCAGGCGGAGCTGAATCGCCCTTCATCATACGATCGAAGGATGTGGTGATGACTCCGGACTGGCGCATTGAACTGAAGGGATCTCAGGACGACGTAGCACCGGCTTCCCTGCTCCTTACGATGAATGAAAAGGGCGAAGTGTGCTTTCAGGGTCACGCGCCACTGTCTTCCTACTTCCATGTCAGCCAGCTTGCGGGCGATGCGGCCTTCGATCTCGATGGCGTCAGCATGGCGCGTTTTGCCAACGGGGGCGTGCAACGGACTACAACGGCGTGCTCCTGTCTCGTGAGCCCACCGCCTGCGTCTTCGGTGGCAGCCAGTACTTCGCCATCGTTTTCAGACCGCCCGATACTCTCGTCTCTTCCGAATAGCGGTTTACAGCATACTGATGCTGCGCCTCTTGCTGGCAATCCAACAGATGGCCCGATCCATTCCGCGGACACTGGAGGGTATCGCCGGCGGCCGCAGGATGTCGTAGGCTACGTTGGAGCGGCCATTCACTTTTTATTCGGGCGCTAGTGTTGTGAATCTGAATTCGCCGTGCAACCGGAGGATGTATTTGGGGCGCGCATCGCTAAAAGCAGATCCTTCGCGCTGCTCAGGATGACAATCTAGTTGACGACAATTTTAGACTGAACACTAGCGGCTCGCGAGAGCGGAACCATCCACTGCTCTTCCCTGCTTTTCCTTCCAGAGCTTGTAGAGCCCCCATGCCGCCAGAGTAGAGCAATCGCGAATCGTGCCATCGAGCAGCATCTGCTCGAATTCAGACAGGCTAAACGAGTGCATCGTCAGATCGTGCTCTTCGGCGTCGAAGTCCGTTCCGACGTGCGTGAGGCCCGTTGCCAGAAAGACATGCTGCTTCTGGTTGGCGAACCCATAGGCGATATAGAGCATGCCAAGATGCGTCATAGTCGCGGCATCGAAGCCTGTCTCCTCGCGAAGTTCGCCGCGCGCCAGCTCTTCCGGATCGATATCAGCCGTCTCCCATCCTCCCTGCGGCAGCTCGAGGCTCCGTTGTTGGATGGTGTAGCGGAACTGCTCGACCAGATAGATACGATCGCCTTCTATGGGAATGATGATTGCGCAATCGTCTTTGTCGACGACACCGTACACGCCTCGCGCGCCATTGCTGCGTTCAATCTCATCTTCACGGAGGCGAAGCCAGGAGTTGCGATAGACTTCGCGAGAGCTGATTGTCCTAATGCTCATAAGAGTCATCTGTATTCTGCCATGCTCACGTAAAGGCGAGTCAAAGGCGCGCTTCGTCATTGAACTTCACACCATCCTTGATTGAAATCAAATATGGAGAATTGGGCTGGAGAGAGGGTCTCTGAACCAACGTTTGTGTCCGGTTCCGGACGCACGAATTGAATTTCCGGACACTTAGTAGGATTGCTGATCTCCCATCGCTTTGTTTTCAGACGCTTAGAGGCCTCAGAATTGGCCGTGAAGATGCTTCTACCATTCTCAATCATCGCTTTCACCGGAAGAGGGGCACCGTCCTTGAGTACATTTCTGAATGACCTACGCTACGCAGTACGGCAATTGAGAAAAACGCCCGGGTTCACAATCGTCTGCGTGTTGACGTTAGCTCTGGGCATCGGCGCGAATACCGCGGTCTTCAGCGTGATGCATACTGTTCTGCTGAAGTCGTTGCCGGTGGCTGATCCGCAGAGTGTGGTCTATCTGCAGACGTCAAACCCTCCGCACAGGACAGGCACGATCGACACGCATGAGACGTTTTCGTATCCGGTTTACGATGCGCTTCGCCAGCAACGCAGCGGCCTGACGCAGGTGATGGCCTATGTGCCGCTTTCTACCAGCAAAGTCGCTGTGCGTTACGGAGCACAGCCTGAGGAAGCCGAAGGCGACATGGTAAGCGGGAATTTCTTTTCCGGATTGGGGATAAGACTGGCTCGCGGTCATGCGTTCACGGAAAAAGACGAGTCGAGCCACGCGCCTATTGCCGTGATCAGCTACAACTATTGGACGCAGCGGTTTTCGCGCAGTCCGGATGTACTGGGGAAGACGCTGTATGTGAATGGTGTCCCGATCACGATTGTGGGCGTTACCGCTGAAGGCTTCGAAGGCGTGGAAGCAGGCGGCTCAACTGACTTCTGGATTCCATTACAGAGCCGCGCGGAACTGAACGCGTGGGGCAATCCACTAGAAAATGGCAAGACCTATCTGGAGAATTCCACCTGGTGGTGCCTGCGTATGCTGGGGCGGCTGGCACCCGGCGTATCGAAAGCGCAGGCGGTTGGGCAACTTCAGTCTGCGTTTCAAACCGCGGCGTATGTCGGCCTCGGCAATCCTGAGCCGGGAGAAAAGCTGCCGGTGCTGAGCCTTCAGGATGCGAAAAGCTTTCCCGGTTACGACGGGATGTATGGCAAACCGCTCAGGATGCTGATGGCGATGGTGGGACTGGTGCTGCTGATCGCGCTGAGCAATGTGGTCATGCTGCTGCTGGCTCGCAATGCAACACGCCTGCGCGAATTTTCATTACGGCTGGCGCTGGGTGCTGGGCGCAAGGAGCTATTCCGCCAGCTATTGACGGAGAGTCTGCTGCTGGTGCTCTTAGGCGGGGGACTGGCGTGGCTGTTTGCTGCGGCGGCAACACGGGCTCTTGGTGCATGGGCACAGATTGAATCCAGCCTCGCGCCTGACAACACCGTGCTGGTTTTCACGCTGAGCATCCTGGTGGCAGCTGCGCTCTTATTTGGGTTGGCGCCGCTGCGCATTGCGCTCTCTGCCGGACCGGGGCTGGTATTGAAGACCTCTTCTGCAACGTCGCATAACGACGCAGGCAAGACACGTACAGGCAAGATCATTGTCACTCTGCAAATGGCCCTGTGCCTGGTGCTGCTGGTCGGTGCAGGACTGCTGGTTCGTACGCTGCGCAACCTGCAACATATCCCTCTGGGCTTTCGTACAGAAGGGCTGGTCGTCTTCGGGGTGAATCCACAAAACATACACTCAATTCCTGAAGGCGTGGCGTTTTATCAAGAGCTGATGCGCAAGCTGCGCGTGCTGCCGGGCGTTGAATCGGTGACCATCATGGAGGAACGGCTAGGGTCGTGGTGGTCGGACAACAGCGACATGATGGTGGATGGCAAGCTGCCGGATGCAGCGAACGGCAGATCAAGAACGGTGCGAAGCAATGTGATCGGCCCGGATTTTTTCCATACGCTGGGCGTACCGGTGCTTGAGGGTCGCGACTTTGCCGATTCCGATACCGCAAGCTCGCCACACGTTGGCATCATCAACGAACAATTTGCAAAACGCTTTTTCCCCAATCAGAACCCGCTTGGCCATAGTATCGGTACCGATGACGGTCAATATCAGATGACAATCGTGGGAGTCGTCAAGGACCACAAATACCGCAGCATCAACGAAGAGCCGATCCCGATGGCCTGGTACATGTACGCCCAGATTCCGATGGTCGGCAAAATGCACGTTGAGCTGCGCGTGCATGGTGAGCCTTTGGCGATTCTGCCTGCCGTGCGTAAGGCACTCCAGCAGATCGATCCGAATCTGCCGCTCATTCGGCCGATGACCCAGCGCGCGCAATATGAGCTGACGATCTCGCAACAACTTCTCTTTGCCCGGCTGGCGGGATTCTTTGGATTGCTGGCGGTTGTGCTTGTGGCTACGGGACTGTATGGAACGCTCACGTATCGTGTGAACAACCGGACGGTGGAAATTGGCGTGCGGATGGCGGTGGGCGCGCGACGCGGACAAGTGATCTGGATGGTGCTGCGAGACAGCCTGATATTGACGGCGACGGGTGTGCTGATGGGGATTCCACTGGCGGCAATGATCGGGAAAGCCCTTGCTTCTTCACTTTATGGAATACAGCCGCTGGATGCAGTCAGCTTTACATTCGCGATTGCCGGTGTTGCGGTCGTGGCTGTTGCTGCAAGCATGATTCCGGCACGACGCGCCGCAAGTGTTGATCCACTGAGAGCACTCCGCGCAGATTGATGCCACTTATTCCGATTTCTGAGAGGGGTAGATGCACACATTTCTGAACGACCTGCGCTACGCAGTTCGGCAGTTTCGCAAGACGCCGGGATTCACGCTGGTCTGTGTGTTGACGCTCGCGCTGGGGATTGGCGCGAATACGGCTGTCTTCAGTGTGATGAATGCTGTTCTGCTGAAGTCGCTGCCGGTCGCCGATCCGGACCGCGTGGTGTATCTGAACACCTCCGGCGCGCCTCACCATGGGAACAATACAGGCGACTGGGATACTTCTTTTTCTTATCCGGTTTATGACATGCTGCGACAGCAGCATGGTGCATTGGCGGAGGTGATGGCTTATGTGCCAATCAGCTCAGGGGGCAGTAAAGTCGCCGTGCGTCTCGGTCCGGAGCCAGAGGAAGCCGAAGGCGACATGGTCAGCGGTAATTTCTTCTCCGGGTTAGGCGTTACGCTGGCGCGCGGACGCGGTTTTACAGCACAGGATGAAGCGCGGCACGCTCCCGTTGCCGTGATCAGCTACAACTACTGGACACAGCGGTTCTCACGCAATCCGGATGTGCTGGGGAAATCTCTATATGTGAAGGGCATTCCCCTTACTATTGTTGGAATTGCCGGTGAAGGCTTTGAAGGTGTAGAGGCAGGCGCTTCCACGGACTTCTGGATTCCCCTGCAAAGCCGCACTGAACTGAATGCATGGAGCGCACCTGCCGAAGATGGCAAGACCTATCTGGAGCGGCCCAACTGGTGGTGTCTGCGAATGTTGGGCCGGCTGGCTCCCGGCGTTACGAAGGCACAGTCAGTTGCTCAGCTGCAACCGGTTTTTCAAACTGCGGCGTATATCGGCATCGGAAACCCTGAGCCTGGAGAAAAAAGGCCGGAATTGAGTTTTCAGGACGCCAAGAACTTTCCTGGCTATGACGAAAATTACGGCAAGCCTCTCAAGATGCTGATGGCGATGGTGGGACTCGTCTTGCTGATTGCTCTGAGCAATGTTGTGATGCTGCTAATGGCACGCAATACGATAAGGCAGCGGGAATTCTCGCTTCGCCTCGCACTTGGAGCAGGCCGCAAGGAACTCTTTCGGCAACTGCTCACCGAAAGCCTGCTGCTGGTGACGCTGGGCAGCGGACTGGCATGGCTCTTTGCCATTGGGGCAACGCGGTCGCTTGCGGCCTGGTCGCAGATTGAGTCGAGTCTGGCACCGGACCGGACAGTGCTGCTGTTTACTCTGTGCATCCTGCTGAGCGCAGCGCTTGTTTTTGGACTGGCGCCGTTGCGCTCCGCGCTATCGGGCGGTCCGGGACTGGTGCTGAGAACTTCTTCTGCGACTGCCAGTGCGGATGCAAGCAAAACACGCGCTGGCAGGATCATCGTGACACTGCAGATGGCGCTGTGCCTGGTCCTGCTGGTTGGTGGAGGACTGCTTGTCCGCACATTGCGCAATCTTGAAAGTGTGCCGCTGGGCATGCACACCGAAGGGCTGGTTGTCTTTGGTGTGAATCCTCAGAATGTGCACTCATTTGCCGAGGGCTTAGCGTTTTACCAGAACCTCACGGAAAAACTGCGCACTCTGCCGGGCGTCGAATCGGTAACAACGATGGACGAGCGGATCGGCTCGGGATGGTCAAGCAACAACTATGTGGGCAAAATCGATGGGGAAAAAGCGCCCAATTCCGATGGCGAAAACAGAATGGTGCGGAGTAACGTTGTCGGGCCCGCCTTCTTCCACACACTCGGCGTGCCCATGATGGCCGGTCGCGATTTTGCAGATTCTGATACTGCGACATCACCCAAGGTGGTCATCATCAACGAACTGTTTGCACAACGCTTTTTACCGAATGAAAGCCCGCTTGGACATCACCTAGGCTGGGACAATCCCAAGGACCAAGCGGTGATCATTGGCGTCGTAAAGAATCACAAATACAGGAGCATCGAAGAAGATCCCATCCCGATGATGTGGACTGCCTATACTCAGCAAAAGACTATCGGTGAAATGCACGTCGAGATGCGCGTCCATGGTGATCCGATGGCGATTCTGCCTGCGGCACGCAAGGTGGTGCAGCAGATTGATCCAAACCTTCCGCTGATTCAGCCGATGACCCAACGGGCGCAGTATGAACAGACCATCTCACAGCAATTGCTCTTTGCGCGGCTGGCTGGATTTTTCGGATTGCTAGCCGTGGTCCTCGTCGCAACCGGCCTTTACGGAACACTGGCGTATCGCGTGAACAATCGCACCGTTGAGATTGGCGTTCGCATGGCTGTGGGTGCACAGCGCGGACAAGTCGTGTGGATGGTGCTGCGGGGCAGCTTGATAATGACTGCAATTGGTGTCGCAATCGGTGTACCGCTAGCGCTTCTCGTAGCAAGGGCGCTGACATCGGCGCTTTATGGCGTAAAGCCTTATGATGCAGCAAATTATGCCTGGGCCGTAGTCGGAGTGGCGGTTGTTGCTTTGATCGCCAGCGCCGTTCCAGCGCGAAAAGCCGCGAGTGTGAATCCGCTGTCAGCATTGCGGGCAGAATAGCGCCCATACTGTTCCATATGCAGACATGAAGCATGATTCGTAACTATATAAGTCACAGTTTGCAAAATAGCTACGCTGCTGTTTTGACCTCCATCGGTGGCAACATCGAATTTGTGAGGTAGGAAGGCTGGATTTGAGTGGAATTCACACTTCCAACTGATACATTAATCCAATCTAGTAATTCGATTTATTGAAGGATTTTTCGGTGAATTTTCTTGGATTGGATGTGGGCACGGGCGGCACCCGCGCTGTCCTGATTAACGAGAATGGCCTCGTAGTAGCATCGGCGGCAAGTGAGCATGCACCCTTTCGCAGCCCTTACCCGGGATGGGCGGAGCAGGACCCGGAAGATTGGTGGCGAGCGGCGCGGACGGCGATCCGCGAAACCCTTGCTGCAGGCGCTGAAGTGCTGACTTCACGCGGGGACGCGGCTTCAGCAATTGGCGCGGTTGGGCTGACCGGACAGATGCATGGCGCCGTCCTGTTGGACAGAGACGGCAAAGTGCTGCGGCCCTCGCTCATCTGGTGCGACCAGCGCACGGATGCGCAGTGCGATTGGCTGCATGAGCGGATTGGACGGGAACATCTCATCGAACTGACGTGCAATCCTGCACTCCCGAACTTTACCCTGACGAAACTCCTGTGGGTGCGCGACCACGAACCCGAGGTATTTGCGCGCATCGCGCATGTTCTGTGTCCAAAAGATTATGTTCGCTTACGACTGACGGGCACTTATGCCATGGATGTACAAGAAGCTTCCGGCACGTTGCTGCTGGATGTGACGCATCGGCGCTGGTCGTCTGAAGTGGCGCGCATTGCGGGGATCGATGAGGCGTGGCTGCCACAGCTCTTCGAGTCGCCAGAAGTTTGCGCGAAGATTTCGGCGGAAGCTGCCGAGGTAACCGGGCTGGTTTCCGGTACTCCGGTGGTTGCAGGAGCGGGCGATCAGGGCGCAGGCGCAGTAGGGATGGGCATTCTGCAGCCCGGTTCGGTTTCGGCGACGATTGGGACATCTGGTGTCGTATTCGCAGCGACCGCAGTCCCCACCAAAGACTCTCTCGGACGGCTCCATACGTTTTGCCATGCTGTTCCCGGACGCTGGCATGTGATGGGAGTGACACAAGCAGCAGGTCTGTCACTGCGCTGGCTCCGAGATGTGGTCGCGCCGGAGGCGAGTTATGACTCGCTTACGGCTGAGGCGGGACGGGTTCCGGCAGGCAGCGATGGGCTGTTGTGGGCGCCGTATCTTCTGGGCGAGCGCACACCGTATCTTGATTCGCAAGCAACGGCGGCATTTTATGGCATCACCGCGTCGCACACACGCGCGCACCTGGTACGCGCAATTTTGGAGGGCGTGGCTTATTCGTTAAAAGACACGTTCACGCTTTTTGCCGAACTGGGTATTCCGATCAAGAGTGTTCGATTGGGCGGCGGCGGGGCACGCGGACCATTGTGGCGATCGATTCAGGCGAGCATATACGGATTTCCGTCCGACATTCTTGTCGCCGAAGAGGGCGCGGCCTTCGGCGCTGCTTTGCTCGCTGGTGTCGGTGCAGGTGCATGGGCTGATACCGATGCGGCATGCGCAACAGCGATTCGCGTGGCTGAGCAGATTGCCCCCGATCCAGCAGTGCAGCAAAGGTATGCCGATGGATATAAGGTCTATCGACGGTTGTATCCGGCGCTGCGGTCGATTCGCGAAGGGCTTTAGCTGTTCCCAGTTTTTCACAGAGCGTTGAAGAAGTTGTCGAAGTTACCTAGATGATGGCTTGAAATGCGATGAATGTTTTGCTATAAAAACCACACTAACCAATAAATTGTTGTAGACGCATGTTATCCGTTCCATGACATAATCTACCTACTACTCCTGATGGCAGGAAAATTCGGTTGGTGCACAAGAGCGTGACACACAGTCGTGCGCGCTTATCCTCGTTGCTGTCCCGTTGAGCTGCAGAGCAACTTCATTCTTAATTTGGTCTGGGTTAGACATCCAAGAGTTCCACGATTGAGAAGTCGTACCTCGGTTTTTGATCAATTAATAGGCCTACTGCAGCCAGACATTCATCTGAATTTAATTGGACTGCGGGATCCTAATCTCACATCGTGTTTCGCTCCTCTTTATCTGCCTCTGAAAAGCATGCAAGTTTGCAGAGGTGAAGTTCGTGGTGCATATTTTTATTCCGTCCCCCCGGAGTTCCGAAGGTAAGCCCGTCGGTGCTCTCGCATGTTGCGACCACCCGCAATCGAACCTATTCCGCGTCCACACTCGCGTGCCGCGTTTAAAGACCCCTCACCGGTGGAGCGCTCTTATTCTGCTGCTCTGCTGTCTAACGGTCGGCATCTCCGGTTGTGGGTACGAGGTAAACGGATCGTCGGCGGCAGGGGCGTTGCTCGCCTCGCCGGCAACCATTAATTTTGGAGATGTGCCCGTTGGGCAAACGGCCAATAGCAAGATCTCGCTTGTCAATCAAAGCGCGGCACCGGTCAATATTTCTTCTCTGAACGTAACCAGCCAGACCTTCTACGTCAGCGATCCGAATAGTCTTCCTGTCACCATCGCTCCCGGCGGGAGCTATGCCTTCGGGATTGGATTTAAGCCTGGGAGCGCCACAACTTATTCCGGAACATTCATCGCGTTGGACTCTGCAGGGAACCCGGTCGCACAGGGATCCGTCAGTGGCGCAGGAACGGATGCTGCAACTGCTACGGCTACCCCACAGTTGACCGTCAGCGCGGCGAGTCCAAGCTTCGGTAATGTCGCTGTTGGTAGTTCGTCCACAGAGTCTGTCACCCTGACTTCGAGCGGTACGGCGCCGGTAACGATCAACTCTGCATCGATAACTGGTGCCGGCTTTAGCGTTTCCGGAGTCAGCTTCCCCGTGACTTTGACCCCAAAACAGGCGACTACGCTCATTGTGCAGTTCAAGCCCCTGGCCACCGGCGAAGTCTCCGGCAACCTGACCATTAACAGCAACTCGTCCACCAGTCCCATCGCCACGGTCGCCCTTAGCGCCGCAGGCGCAGCTGCAAGCACTTCGGCTGCGAGCACTTCGGCATTGACGATCAACCCAGCCAGTTTGAGCTTTAATAATGTGATCGTCGGTTCCGCAACCACTCAGCTCATCACCCTTACCTCGAGTGGCACGGCCGCAGTGACGATCAACTCCGCATCGATAACTGGTGCTGGCTTCAGTGTCTCCGGCGGAAAATTTCCTGTCACTTTGAGTCCCAAAAAAGCGATCACCCTCACCGTGCAGTTCAAGCCTGCAAGTACGGGCGCGGTCTCCGGCCAGCTTACGATCGCCAGCAATGCATCTGCTAAAGCCACGCCTGCGGTCAGTCTCAGCGGCATCGGGATATCGGCAACAAGCCCACAATTAACGACCGGCGCAACGAGCCTCAGCTTCGGCAGCGTGACGATGGGTTCTTCATCGACAAAATCTGTCACCTTAACTTCTTCGGGGACGGCTCCGGTAAGCATCACCAAGGCGACCGTCATTCGAGGCTCGGGCTTCTCTCTCTCCGGTGTCCGGTTCCCTGTTACTCTGAACCCCAAGCAGGCGGTTACGCTCCAGGTCCACTTCGCACCGAAAAAGACTGGCACAGCTACCGGCACTCTCGCGATTTATTCCGACTCATCGTTGGAAGGCACTACCGTGGTCAATCTCAGCGGCACCGGGGCGGCAGCTGCAAAGACTCCGACCTTAACCGTCAGTACGACCAGTCTGAGCTTCGGCAACGTGACGGTGGGTACTTCGTCGACTAAATCTGTCACCTTAACTTCTACAGGAACTGCTGCGGTGACGATCAGTTCTGCCACCATCACTGGTGCAGGCTTTACGGTCTCGGGAGCCAGTTTTCCTGTCACGCTTAGCCCCAAGCAGACGCTGAGCCTCACGGTGCAGTTCAAACCCGCGAGTGCCGCTGCTGTCTCCGGCAAGCTCACCATCACCAGCAACTCATCCACCAACGCGACTGCTGCGGTCAGTCTCAGCGGCACCGGCACAGCTGCAACGACTCCGACCTTAACGGTCAGCCTGGCCAGCTTGAGCTTCGGCAATGTAACGGTGGGCACTTCCTCAACACAGTCTGTCACGCTTACATCTAGTGGAACAGCTCCGGTAACGATCAGCTCTGCCGCCATCAGCGGCACTGGCTTTACCGTTTCCGGATCCAGCTTCCCTGTCACGCTTAGCCCCAAACAGACGTTGAGCCTCACGGTGCAGTTCAAGCCTGCAGCTACGGGCGCTGTCTCCGGCAAGCTCACCATCACCAGCAACTCATCCACCAACGCCACAGCTACGGTAAGCCTTAGTGGTACGGGCATTGCTACCACCCCGCAGTTGACGGTCAGTTCGTCGAGCCTGAGCTTCGGTAATGTGACGGTAGGTAGTTCGTCCACATTGTCTGTCACGCTTACCTCAAGCGGCACGGGCCCGGTGACGATCAGCTCTGCCGCTATCAGCGGCACTGGCTTTACAGTTTCCGGATCCAGCTTCCCTGTCACGCTTAGCCCCAAACAGACGTTGAGCCTTACGGTGCAGTTCAAGCCTGCAGCTACGGGCACTGTCTCCGGCAAGCTCACCATCACCAGCAATTCGTCCACGAATGCCACCGCTACGGTGAGCCTTAGTGGCACGGGTGCAGCCGAACAACATGAGGTTGATCTAACTTGGGATGCGCCGAGCAGTTCTCCAGTTCCGGTAGCTGGATACGATGTCTATCGGTCGACGGGGGGTTCTGCATTCCAACTGCTGAATTCCTCGCTGGATACGCAGACAGCATATGTGGATAGTACAGTCCAGAGCGGTAAGACCTATAGCTATGAGGTAGAAAGCGTCGATGCTTCGGGCATGGCGAGCAGTCCGTCGAATCAAATCACTGTAACAATTCCATGAAGCACTTCTCCTGAAACGAAAATGGAGGGGTACGCTTGCAGCTCTTCTCAAAGAAGTGCTGCGCGTACCCCTCCAGGGGGAAGGCGACTGAATGAGTTTCAAGTATTTCTTTGCAGACTAGTGCAGGGGCGTATGCAAAACCCACTATGCCGCCAGTCCGCGTTGTTGAATCTTGTCAAGCGGCGCTAATGTTTAAACACCACCATGAACGGACTCTCAGAGTGTGTCGATCTGCTTCCGAGCTTACGATGTTTGCTTTAGCTCGATCACAACCCTTTAGCACCTCACGATATTCGCGGCTTCGATCCCTTTAGTCGCGTTGCGCGTATCCACTACCAACTTAGCCTCGTTGACGATTCTGGAATAGTCATACTGCGAGTGGTCGGTGACGATCACCACGCAGTCAAATTCAGGGATTTTATCTAGTGGCGTGCTGGTCATATTAAGCGCATACTTGCGCCCGTGGCCGACCGAGGGAAAGAAGGGATCGTTGTATTCGACATGGGCTCCTCGCTTTTGCAACAGTTCGATAATGGTCAGCGAGGGTGACTCGCGGAGGTCGTCGATGTCGGGTTTGTAGGCCAGCCCAAGTACCAGAACTCGTGAACGGCCCAGCGCTTTGCCGCGCTGGCTCATTGCTTCGATAATGTTCTCAACCACGAAGTAGGGCATACCTAAGTTGACCTGCCCGGCAAGCTCGATGAAGCGTGTGTGGAAGTCGAACTGTTTGGCCTTCCAGGAGAGGTAGAACGGATCAATAGGGATACAGTGGCCGCCGAGACCGGGTCCTGGGTAGAATGCCTGGAAGCCAAAAGGCTTAGTCTTGGCGGCATCGATCACTTCAAATATGTCAATGTCCATGCGCATACAAAGCTGTTTCAGCTCGTTGACCAAGGCAATGTTGACACATCTGTATATGTTCTCCAATAGTTTGGTCATCTCCGCTACCGCGGGTGAAGAGACGGAGACAGTGCGGTTGAAAATAGTTGAGTACAGGGCGGATGCTATATCAAGGGCCACCGGTCCGCATCCACCTACAACCTTGGGAATATCTCGGCGAGCGACCGAATCGTTACCCGGATCTTCCCTTTCGGGAGAGAACGCGACGTAAATCCCCCGGCTCGCACTATTCCGCGCCACCCGGAGGCCGGCAGGGTTTCCCTGCTCCAATAGTGGGATAACTACTTCTTCTGTGGTACCCGGATATGTTGTGCTCTCCAAAATGATGAGCTGCCCTTCTCGCAGGTGCGGCGCGATGCTCGCTGTGGTGCGAGTGACGTAACTAAGATCAGGCTCATGATTCTCATTTAGAGGAGTCGGCACACAGATGATAACAATGTCCATCTGGGCAATCTGGCTGTAATTCACAGCCGCGCTGAAACCGTTTTTCTGGGCCAATTGGATTTCCGTGCTGGGGATACGCGCGATGTATGATCCACCCCCATTCAGCGTGTCCACTTTGCGAGGATCGATGTCAAAGCCGGTAACTGTAAAGCGTTCTTCGCTAAATAGTAGAGCGAGCGGCAGGCCCACATAACCCATCCCGATAATGCCAATGCGGGCTTCACGAGTTTCAATTCGATATCTAATTTCGTTCGTTCTGTCTAAAGAGGCTAATGTCACAGATCACTCCTAGCGTTAATATTTAACGGATTTGATAGCAGTCTTGTATCGGACGAATGTGCGCTCAATATCCTCGTATAACCTCATGAGCAGCGCGGGGCCAGAGCCCGTTGCCCGACTGACATCAGCAAGCGAATGTCTTCCATCTGCGATTATGAATGTTGATCTAACTGCTGGGCTGACTAATTCTTTTCGAGCTAAATTCATCAATAACCACGCTAAGGTTGTTAGAGCCTTTTCTAAGTCCCTCAGAGTCTTACGATGACTGTCTTCACTTCGGTATATTGCTGCAGTCCATACTCACCCAGCTCACGTCCAGACCCCGACTGCTTGAATCCACCGAACGGGGCTCTTGTGTCCAGGATGTTGTAACAATTTACCCATACCGTTCCGGCACGCACGCTGTTCGCGATCGCGTGAGCCTTTTTTATATCGCGAGTCCAGACGCCTGCTGCCAACCCATAGTTCGTTTGATTAGCCCGCGTGATCACCTCTTCGAGATTCTTAAACGGAATCACGCTCATTACGGGTCCGAAAATTTCTTCCCTGGCAATTTTCATGTCGTCCTGAACGTCGGCGAAGACAGTAGGCTCGATGAAGTAACCGCGATCTCCGACACGCCTGCCGCCGCAGGCAAGTGTCGCACCCTCGTTTTGTCCGGATTCGATGTAGCCCATCACCCGGTCAAACTGCGCCTGATCGACTTGCGGACCCTGCTCCGTCCTTGCATCGAACGGATCTCCGACGACCCGTTTGTGCGCGCGCTCCACGCTCTTTTCTACGAACTGGTCATAAATCTTTTCTTCGACAAACACTCTCGATCCCGCGCAGCAGATTTGACCTTGATTGGAGAAAAGTCCCAGGTGCGCACCTTCCACCGCTTCGTCTAAATCCGTGTCCGCGAATATGATATTAGGACTTTTTCCACCCAATTCCAGAGTGACCCGCTTTAGATTGGACTTAGCGGCTGCTTCCAGAATCAAACGCCCAATCTCACTGGAGCCGGTAAATGCCACCTTGTCCACGTCCATATGGCGAGCAATGGCCGCGCCGGCTGTAGGACCAAACCCAGGCAGCAGGTTGACGACACCGTCCGGAAAGCCTGCTTCCACGATCAACTCTCCAATGCGAAGAGCGGTGAGCGGTGTCTGCTCGGCAGGCTTCATCACAACCGTATTTCCGGTAGCTAACGCCGGGGCAAGCTTCCAAGCCTGCATCAGCATGGGATAGTTCCAGGGAATGATTTGCCCGACAACTCCGACAGGCTCATGCCGCGTGTAGCAGAAGAAGTCGCCGTCAATGGGTATCGTCTTCCCCTGAATCTTGTCCGTCCATCCTGCGAAATACCGATAACAGGCAATGGCTTTCGAGACATCTACTCGCCTTGCCACGGAGACG
>Ga0206817_1037_pt1 | contig 49931 bp, 37 predicted proteins | sample Alteio_BWOrgCont_89_FD_152873 | JGI IMG/M metagenome (GOLD analysis project Ga0206817, IMG submission 152873) | Enriched cells from forest soil in Barre Woods Harvard Forest LTER site, Petersham, Massachusetts, United States -... | ecosystem: Environmental > Terrestrial > Soil > Temperate forest >...
AGAAAGCTCCGTTCTTCAATGTACTCGCGGCCTATTGGATCCAGTTCATGACGCATGACTGGTTCTCCCATCTCGAAGAAGGCCATAATCAGGCCACCTATATGAAGGTGGGTTGCGAGACAAAGCTGGTGAATAATGTCGAGCAGCCGCTGACTCCCGAAGACATTCAAAAACTGGGTTGTCGCCCGGATGACCGGATGGATAAAGGATATGTTGCACAGGATTCCGCGCCCGGCACATTTACTGCGGGTGGGAACACCTATCTTGCGCGCGCGCCCAAGACCATGAGCAATAACAATACCGCCTGGTGGGATGCGTCGCAGTTATACGGCTTCAGCGATATATCCCACCAGCGCGTGAAGCGCGATCCGAACGATGCCGCCAAATTGTTTCTGGTTCCCGTTGCCGGTCAACCGGGACCGGGCTATCTGCCGGTATTTAGTCCCAATGATCCGATCAATCCAGAATGGGCTGGGCAGGAAGCGACCGCGTTTCCGGATAATTGGACAGTCGGCCTGAGTTTTCTGCATAACCTTTTCGCACGCGAGCACAATTCGTTTGTCACAGAGTTCCGCCGCATCGCGGCCCAGAAACCGAACGCGGATTGCGGGCTTCGGGATCCAGCACAACCCAAACAGGTCATCCGTTACCGCGATGTCACTTCGGATCAATTGTTTGAAATCGCGCGACTGGTTGTGGCGGCTGAGATTGCCAAGATTCATACCACCGAGTGGACGCCGCAGCTGCTTTACAACGAACCTCTTTATCTGGGGATGAACGGCAATTGGAATGGCCTCTTAGGGGAAAATGGCGGGTTGCTGTCGAAGGCATTGAACAATATCATCGTGCAGAATTTCGGCAAGTCCAAGGACGTTGCCAAATCTACCGAGTGGTATTCCGTATTCGCGTCAGGACCGGGGATCTTCGGACTTGGCAGTAAAGTTCCGGGATACGACATCACGAATCCGAAATATACCAACGGCGGTGTGAACCATTTCGGATCGCCATTTAATTTCCCTGAAGAGTTCGTTTCCGTGTACCGCCTGCATCCGCTCGTGCCTGACCTGCTCGAATATCGCGAACTCAATGTTGATCCGAATAAGATCGCTAAGCGCATTTCAGTGGTTGAAACATTTCAAGGCAAAGCAACTCCGTTTACGCAATCCATGGGACTTGCAAATTGGGGATTGACTCTGGGCCGTCAGCGATTGGGCCTTCTCACGCTCCACAATTCGCCGCTTTTCCTGCAAAACCTGAAGATGAGCAGACTTGATAGCAAGACGCAGCAGATCGACGTCGTCGCGCTCGACATCATTCGCGATCGCGAGCATGGAGTGCCGCGCTTCAATGAATTCAGGCGGCAGTATGGGCTGCGCCAGCTAACCAGCTTCGACGACTTCATGGACCCCGGCGTAACCCCCGGTTCGCCCGACCAACTGGAGCAGCAGGAAGCGGTGCGAACACTGCGCGAGCTTTATGGCCAGCACGTTTGCGATGCATCGAAAGTCATTACGAATGCGCAGGTCAATGACGATGGATCGCCAATCAATGATTGTCTTGGCCATCCCAATGGGACCCTCGTCGACAACATTGAGGACGTGGATACCGCCGTGGGATATCTTGCCGAGTATCGGCGGCCGCATGGATTCGCCATTTCAGAAACCCAGTTTGTCGTCTTCATTCTCAATGCTTCACGAAGGCTTTTCAGCGATCGCTTTTTCACTTCGAGTTTCCGACCTGAGTTCTACACTACGCTGGGTGTTGACTGGGTCAACCACAATGGTCCGGGCCCGGAGGTGATGGAAAAGCGAACTCCGAATGGGCATAAGCAGCCGGTCTCCCCTTTGAAGCGGATACTGCTGCGCAATATTCCGGAGTTGACGCCTGAGCTGGAAAACGTAGTCAATGCGTTCGATCCGTGGGCCCGGGATCGCGGCCAGTATTACAGCCTTGCATGGAAGCCACGTCCTGGAGCCGAATCCGACGATTCCTTCCAGAACCAGTAGAACGCGAGTTTACGACACGGGATCTGGAAGCATGCTTTGCCTGCTGTAGCCAAAGTCATGTGTGCATCAGTTGTTGCCCCAGAGGGGCGGGCTTCGTAAGTTTGAAAAGTGCGGCATTGGCCACGATGGTGACGAGAGATGCGGCCAGGGTGGCGTTGTAGACGTCTTTCCCGATCAGCTTCGAGTGCAATGAGACCTGGGCAAGAATGAACGAAAATTCGCCAATCTGCGTGAGACCAATCCCGACGCGCAATGCCGTTTGCGCAGGATAACGGAATAGACGAAGGATCGCGAACCAAACCGCGAATTTACCAACCAGTATCAGAAATACAATAACAGCGACAAGACGCCAGTTGGAGATCCATGTGCTTGGATCAATGAGCATGCCGATCGTGACGAAGAAGAGAGCAACGAAAGCATCTCGAATAGGCAGGATGTGCGCCGCCAGTTTATGGGCGTAGTCGGAGCTCCCGAGAAGCATGCCGCCGACAAACGCACCAAGCGCAGGCGATAGGCCAATTGCTTCGGTGATGGCGGCAATGACGAGGCAGACGGTGAGTGCCAGAAGAAGAGAGAGCTCGTCATTGCAGACTTTCTCCACGCGAACCAGGAGGCGCGGAACGATTTTCCAGCCGGCGAGTATTACGGGAATCAATAGAAGAAGGGCTCTCCCGATTCTCCAGAGGACTTGGCCGTACCCCGCTCCATGAGAAGAGCCGAAGCTGGGCAGTAGCACGGTCAGGATGACGACGGCGAGATCTTCGACGAGCGTAAGGGTGATCATGATGCGGCCGTGTTCAGAGGCAAGTTCGCCGCGATCCATCAGTAGACGCATGAGAACCATGGTGCTGGCGACCGAAATGATGCAACCGACAGCGATACCCTGGAGAAGCGGCCAGCCGAGAATCATGCCGATTCCCGCGCCAAGAGCGATGGAAAGGGCAATGCCGGCGGGCGCGCCAATGAGCGCGATCCACTTCAATTTGAGCAATTCAGGAATGGAAAACTCGATGCCGATCGAGAACATCAGGAGAATGACGCCAACCTCGGCCATGACTTCGAAGGCGTGAACGTCATGGACGCGAAGACCCGGAGTAAAGGGACTAAGAAGGAGACCGGCGAAAACATAGCCTAGAATAAGCGGCTGCCGGAAACGTGAAGCTATGAGACCAAGGATGAGGGCACTCGCAAAAATCATGGTGATATCGCGAAAGATGACCGTGGACTCGTTCACAGCAGCACCCGCCCGAGTTTGAAATGTGTTGCGAGGGAAAGTCTAGCATTGCGGAAGAACCTGCCGAAGAAAAGTTAGTTCTGATGCAATGAGACAGAAGGTCGAGATGACCAGGGAATGAACTGTCTGTGCAAAACGTCATCGCCGATAATACGCCTGACTGTCGCTCGCATGAACGACGATCCGCTCGCTGACTGCGTCACAAATTTACGGCTCTTTCACCACGCAGTATTGTTTGCCGATATAACCCGACGTTGGCGCTTGCTGTAAATAAACAAGCTTACCGTTGAAATCCTTTGCCGCTGTGTTTGTGAGTTGGATATCCACTACTTTGGCAGAACCGAGTGCGCGCCGGACGACACGTTCCGGCAGACAGTGCATTTGCATATGACTCTGACCAAAACCCAGCACATCTTGCATTCTGGAACGAATACGAAGAACATGCCTGACTCGAATCATCCGTGATGAGATGTCCGGAGCCGCGAAGGAATCTTGTACCCCGAACACGAGTATGCCACCTGGCGTGAGCACTCTTACGAATTCGCGCAGGTACTGCTCCGAAAAGCGCACTGGCACATGCTGGAGGACGATGTTGCTGTAGATGAACGAGAAGCTTTCGTCAGCAAATGGCAGCCCCATATCGGAATGAGCCATATATCGGCAGTGTGCATACTGGTTGAAAGAGTCGGCCTTTTCAATCATCTGCCGTGAGATATCCACGCCTGTACACGAAGCAAAGCGTCGCGCCAGAGACTGCGTCAGCCGGCCAACACCGCATCCAAAGTCCAATGCCGTACTGTCAAAATCAGGTACGCGGCCGATGTTGGCCAGATGGCACATGACGATCTCAATTTCGGCATCTCCGGTAGCCATGAACTCCGCAATATTCCACTTACCATCCGCCCTGGCGGCATCGGTGAGAATGGCCCCGAGAGCATCGCGCTCGGCGAGACTTTCCCAATCGTTCTTGAGCTTTTCGAGATTCATCTGTCTTCGGTCCCGATTCTCAAGACCGGTCGTGGTTGTAGTTGATCGCGGTGGCCCGTGCGCGATTTTGCGCCACAATTACAGCGAACATGATGACCGCCATAGAGGAAAGTAAGAAGTCGAAGGGCTCGCTGCCGGCAGATTTCCAGTATTCTTTGCAAGGACGATTCTCCAATTTGGAGGAGTTGTGCAGGCTGAGTAGAGACACATCAAGAAAACCTGCATAATACACCTCTGCATGACAGAACAAAGATTAGCAGCCGACCAGTGCGCGCTTGTCAGCGATTTGTCACATAATTGTCCAGAACCCGGCCCTTCCATGCGCTGTCTGAAAGCTCGATTTCCGGGAACTTCGCGGGCGTTCGATCAGCCTAATCACCCCTTCCAAAAGGCGTCAGGATTGACCTCGGGCGAAAGAACCAGTACACTAATAAAGTTCGGCGATCCTGCCTGTTACCCCGTGCGCATACGTACGTATAAGTCCGGCTCACCGTGCTTTTCTGTTTGAGCACCCGGTGCCCGAGGGTAAGCATGTATCTGCCCAGCTTCAATAAGTTACGCGCCTTAAAATGAAGGCGTTGGAGGATTTATGTACGCGGTCATCCGCACTGGTGGTAAGCAGTATCGTGTCGCTCCGGGCGACGTAGTGAAGATTGAAAGGGCAGTTGCGGATGAAAACAGCACCATCGAGTTCAGCGATGTGCTGGCATTTTCGAGCGATGCGGGTTCTGTGACGAAGCCTGAGTCTGCCAAGGTGGTCGCTACGGTTCTAGGCGATGGACGCGCAGATAAGATCCTCGTCTTCCACTATAAGCGTAAGAAACAGTACAAGAAGCTGCAGGGACACCGCCAGGGGTTCACCCAGGTTCGTATCAACGAAATTCAGGTCGATGGAACGACCTACAGCGCACAGAAGTAAGCTGGCGCTCTAAATTTTTGAAAGCCGGCACGAGCCGGCGTGAGGAATTGAGAAATGGCACATAAAAAGGGCGGTGGAAGTTCTAGTAACGGTCGCGACTCTAACGCGCAGCGGCTGGGCGTGAAGGCCTTTGGTGGTGAATTTGTTACTGGTGGATCGATCATCGTGCGGCAGCGCGGCACACGTCTGAAGCCGGGCCTCAACGTAGGCCGTGGCAGTGACGACACGCTCTTTGCCAAGATCACCGGCAAGGTAAAGTTTGTCGATCGCGGGCGTTTGGGCCGCTTTGTTGCCATTGAGCCTGTAGCCGCTGAGTAAGGCAGTTTAGAAATCAAAGGCCGGAGCATAACCTTCGGCCTTTTTTGCGTTTGCCGGTGATTTTCTTACATGCAAGACAAAAAGAGCCCCGGGAAATTCCCGGGGCTTGTGTCGTTTCCAAAACTCTGGCGTCAGCCGGCGTTATTCATTGAGTTCTTCGCAAGTACGCGGTCGACAACGCTTTCCACATTTTGCAGAAATCCGCCCTGCGGGGTAACAGGCAGCGGAACATGGGGTCCAAGTTCGCCAGCCAGATCATTCCAGCGGGACAGGGATGCGGAGATCGGCGCAGCGGGCTGTTTGCGAACAGGCTCCGGCAGGGCAAGATATCCAATCCACGTAAGCAGAGACGCGACCGTGACGATTTCAGAAATCTGATTCGGCCACGTATACATGTTTGCCACGTGCAGAGCGAAGACAATGATATTCATTGTCGCCATCATGCTGAATCCTAGGCAAATGCCAAAGATGCGGCTGCGGTGGTCAATGTGCAATGCCCGGATAGACACCAGCAAAAACGCAAGCAGGCAAAGTTCAAGCACGCAAAGGGAACGGGCGATCTCGGTGAAGATGAATGTAATCCGCGCACCGTGTTCAACTTGTGAATAAGAAGTCAACACTGAGACCATTGCCACCAGTGCGGACACCACGATCACCCAGCGGAAGCCGAGAATGCCTAACCTGCTGAGTCCGGGAAGAGAAGACATCGCATGGCGAAATAAGTCCTGGAGGGCCAGGAAAAGGGCTACGTAGCCTGCAAACTGGGTGATCCAATAGGTGTAAAAGTAAAAGTTGTAGAGCAGGTGCCCATCCAGCCCAGGCGCAATCACGTCAGCGTGATAGATTCCCGTGAGCAGGGTTGTGCTGACAGCGCTAATAGCGAGGTATATCCCGAATGCCCCAAAGCTGGCCCGCTCTTTTAACCGCAAAAACGCCACCAAAGCCAATATCCAGAGAACAGGCTCCACGCTGGTAAGAACATTCGAGATGGCGGGAAGAATCATGCGCTATTCGAGCTACTGCTGTGAGGGTAGCTCGATTGCCCATACAGGGCAAGACTGTCTTTCCTACTAAGTAGTAACACCTGAATTGTTACTAAAGCCAGTGGGGCTCAACGAATTACCCAGCAGGTGCTGTGCGGCTAGCAAGCTGGAACCGGTATACAGCTGATAGCGGTTTGGTTGTGGGGTTGACCCTAATCTCGAAGTGGCTCCTGTGATGGCAATGCGGCCGCTGACGGCAGCTCTAACGCTGATGCAGGGGATGCCAAATGGCAAATTTGTCGTTTTCATGAACCCGGCGTTTCTTTCGAGCGGAATATTGGAAGTAAGTCAATTATTATCAGCAAGATTCATGTTAAACGCGATAAGAGACCACGGACTTTATGTCTAACCGTCTCCATAGCTTGTGGCTGAGTCGTTTTATAGCAGCAAATCCTGCGCCTTCGATCCCTTGATCTGTCTGTATGCGTCCTAACTAACATGCTATAATTGACATGAGAATCGGGGCAAAAACCTCTTCGCTTTCAATCTGTTAGTCCATCCAGCCGGCCCTTGGCTGAGAGGCGATCGAAGGCTTTGCCTTGCCGGAGTTTCATGTCCACCAAAGAGCTTTTTGTTTCTAATACTTCCCTAGATGAACTGGATCCATCTTCCCCAGAAAAGGTTGACCCGAAAAAAATGAATGGTCAGGAAAATGGCTACACCGGTGACAATATTAAGGTGCTGGAAGGGCTGGAGGCTGTGCGTCTACGCCCCGCCATGTACATCGGCTCGACCGGCGAAATGGGTCTGCATCATCTGGTATATGAGGTCGTTGACAATTCCGTCGACGAGGCGCTGGCTGGGTATGCAAAACGGATTGAAGTCGTCATCCATGTTGATAACTCGATTACAGTCGTCGACGATGGCCGCGGTATTCCGGTAGACGAAATGGCGTTGCCTACGGGCGAGAGGCTGCCTGCCGTGCAGGTGGTGCTCACCAAGCTGCATGCGGGCGGCAAGTTCGATTCCTCGACGTATAAGGTTTCCGGTGGCCTGCATGGCGTCGGCGTGTCGTGCGTCAATGCGCTCAGCGAAGAGTTCGAAGTTGAGATCTGGCGCGATAACCATACCTACGAACAGGACTATGAACGCGGCATTCCGGTGTCGAAGCTACGGCAAACCGGAACATCGAAGAAACGGGGAACCAAGGTCCACTTCCTCCCCGACAAGAGCATCTTCACCGTTACGGAATACAACTACGATACTCTGGCGCAGCGGCTGCGCGAACTCGCCTTCCTGAACAAGGGGCTTGAGATTTCGCTGACAGACGAGCGCGCTACTGACGCGAAGACGGGCGAAGCGAAGCGTGCGGAGTTCAAGTACGCGGGCGGCATCGCGGAGTTCATCAAGCACATCAACAAGGGCAAGCAGATACTGCACGACAAGCCGATTGTGATGGAAGCGATGCGCGATGGCGTCGATATGGAGATCGCGCTCCAGTACAACGACGGCTATTCGGAAACGGTGTTTACGTTTGCGAACAACATCAACACCGTCGATGGTGGTTCACACCTGTCTGGATTCAAAACGGCGCTGACGCGCACCATCAATGCCGCAGGCCAGCAGATGGGCCTCTTCAAGGACGTGAAAGAGAACCTGTCCGGCGACGACGTGCGTGAAGGTCTGGTCGCGGTCATCAGCGTGAAGCTGCCCCAGCCACAGTTTGAAGGGCAGACCAAGGGCAAGTTGAATTCGGACATTGCCGGAACGGTGCAAGCCCTCGTTAACGAGAAGCTGGGCATGTTCCTCGAACAGAATCCTCCCGTAGCGCGCAAGATCATCAATAAGGCGATTGATGCGGCACGTGCGCGTGAAGCAGCGCGCAAGGCTCGTGACCTGACGCGGCGCAAGGGCGCGCTGGATGGCGGCGGACTGCCGGGTAAACTGGCCGATTGCAGCGAACGCCAGCCGGAACGCTGTGAACTGTATCTGGTCGAAGGTGAGTCGGCAGGTGGAACGGCGAAGCAGGGGCGTGACCGCCGCTTCCAGGCGATTCTTCCGCTCAAGGGAAAAATTCTCAATGTCGAAAAGGCCCGCTACGACAAGATGCTGGGGCATGAAGAAATCCGCGCCATGATTACGGCGTTGGGCACGAGCATCGGCAAGGACGACTTCGATCCGGCGAAGCTGCGCTACGGAAAAATCATCTTGATGACGGACGCCGACGTCGACGGATCGCACATTCGCACGTTGCTACTCACATTCTTTTTCCGTCACATGCAGGAGCTGATCAAGCGCGGACACGTGTACATTGCGCAGCCGCCGCTCTATCGCATCAAGAAGGGCAAGTTTGAGCAATACATCAAGGACGACCGCGAGTTCGTAAAGGTGATGGTGAAGCGAGCATCAGACGGCATGATCGTTCGTCATGGCGAGAATGCCACGAAGCTCGAAGGCCCTGCGCTTACGAAGTTCATGGGGCAGTTGAATGACTATCTCGGCTTCTTCGATAAGGTGAACAAGCGCCTGCGAAATGAAGAAGTCACCGGGTTGTTCGCCAGGCTGTTTGCGCATGAAGGCAAGGAGCCGGTGAAGCGCGCAGACTTTGAAGGGAATGGGGCGAATATTCCAGCGAAGCTGTCAGAACTGTACGATGAACTGAAGAAGGTCGAAAAGAAGTACCAGTTCAAAGGTCTCGACAAGCCGGTGCACGATGAGGAGCATCAGACCTGGTCGCTGATTTTCCACGATGCACAGGGCGCCGAACGCAAGATCGACTGGACATTTGCCTCTGCTCCGGAGACGCGACAGATGCTGGCAAAGTTTTCGCAGATCAAGGATACTCTGGAGCCTCCCTTCCTGATTGAGTATGCTGGCAAGGCTGCTGTTGCGGCTGAGCCCGACCCGGAAGAGACGGAAGGCGAGACAACAGGTGAGATCGAGGCAGGCAAGCCGGCGCCGAAGCGCGTCGGTCGCGCGTCACACGAACCGGTTGAAAAGCAGACGCCGCACGAGTTGTTCGAGTACGTGATTGAGCAAGGAAGACGCGAGTATCAGGTGCAGCGCTACAAAGGCTTGGGCGAGATGACAGCCACACAGCTATGGGAAACGACGATGGATCCTGAGCATCGCACACTGCTTACCGTTAAGCTTGAGGACATTGCGGAAACGGAGACGATCTTTACCACACTGATGGGCGAAGATGTTGAAGCTCGCCGCAAGTTCATCGAAGACAACGCATTGGATGTGAAAAACCTGGACATCTAAGCGTTGAATTTTCGCGGGTAGAGGGTGGCTGCAAAGCTGCCCTTTTTCTTTTGGTGAAAGGGGTAATTCACAACAAGTAGCACAGTCCTTAACATGGATAGTGTGAGTTCTCTTCTCTTCCAGGACACGAGGTTAGAAGATTTGCATCGGATGTTACTGGCTGCGTACGGATCTCCACCGGAACGCGAGTGCTGGAGCCCGTTACGACAGCTTGTTTACTCGATGTTGTCTTCGCGGACAAAGACCGAGATATCGCATGAAGTGCTCTATGCATTGGAGAAACAGTATGTCACGTGGGAGCAGGTGCGCGATGCACCTGTGCAGGATGTGCTTGATGTGATTGCTCCGGTTAATTTTCCAGAAAAGAAAGCGCCTGCGCTGCAAAAAGCGCTGCGGCGAATCACGCGGCAGAATGGCGGTAAGCTGAGTCTTGATTTTCTGCACGGTCACAGCGAAGAACGCATTCGCCGATGGCTGGAGTCGTTTGAAGGCGTTGGAGCGAAGACAAGTGCGTCGGTCGTGAATTTCAGTACGATTCGCGGGCGTGCTCTGGCAGTGGACTCGCATCATGATCGCATTGCGAAGCGCCTGCACCTGGTACCTCGCAGTGTGAGCCCGGATGAAACAGAACGACGACTTCTGGAGATGGCTCCTGCTAATTGGACGCCGGAAACGCTGGACGAGCATCACAGACTGGTGAAGCTGCACGGGCAGGTACGGTGCACGAAGAATGACTTTGAGAAGAATTGTGCGATTTGTCCCTTGTTGAGAATGTGTCCTACGGGGAAAGAGATAGTTGCCGCCAGCAACGCATAGGGCGCAGCGACATTTTGAGAGGTTTATTGCTCTAGCTCTATTTTTGTAGCTTCCACTATAATTCTCTTGGCGTTGCAGGACGCCTCCGGGCCCGCGGGAAGGGTTGAACCCACTTGCCACTTCACAAAAGGTTTCGAGCCTTTATGCAGCCGGATTGCGGGCCATCGGCATGACTATGCATGGAGGCAAGATGAAGCAACTTCCCGAATTCCCTCACCTTTCTCACCTCAAAAAACAGGCCAAGGAACTGCTATCCGCATATAAGGAAAATGACTCTGTTGCCATTCGCCGTTTCCTTGAATTTCTCCCATCTACCCACGGTGCAAGCTCCGAGCAGATTGCCGGCCTCGAGCTTCATCTGCACGATGCGCAGTCCTGCATCGCGCGCGAATATGGATTTGCTTCCTGGGCGGCGCTCGCAGCGCATGTAGAGCGGACGGCTCTTGACCGGATGAGCCGCGAAGATGCGCTCAAGAGATGGATTCCGCTGGTTTATGGCGGCAATTACAACGGGCCGCGGCCGGCGCTGGCAATCCGTCTGCTTCGTGAACGAACGAACCTGCTCGGCGATGACCCGTATCTTGCATGCGCGGTTGGAGATGAAGCGCTGCTGCTCCGGATGGTGACGAGTAATACAGCATGGATACATGAAGCAGGGGGTCCGGTGCAGATGCCTCCATTGATTGCCGTGACGCACTCAGGACTGGTACAGGACGCGGCATTTGCGGATGCGCTATTGAGCTGCGCCAGATTGTTGCTCGATCATGGCGCAAATCCTGACCAGACATGGATCAGTCCCGAATTCCCCGATAGCCCGTTGAGCGCGCTCTATGGCGCTGCGGGAAAAAATCACCATACCGGCATGACACGACTTCTGCTGGAGCGTGGCGCGAATCCGAATGACAACGAGTCGCTTTATCACTCCATGGAGAGCAAAGACCTGACCTGCACACGGCTACTGCTGGATGCTGGAGCGAAAGTCGATGGCACGAACGCGATCGGTCATGCTTTGGACTACGACAGATTGGATGGACTAAGACTGCTGCTCGCCTACGGAGGGAATCCAGGACTTCCCGGCGCATCGGATTATCCGATTTTTCATGCCATTCGACGTGGGCGATCCGTCGAACACATTCAGTTGCTGCTGGATGCCGGGGCAGAGAGAAACGCTTTGAATTCAGATGGGCAGACGCCGTATCAGTCTGCTCTTTTTTATGGTCAGACGGAAATTGCTGCACTGCTCAGGTTTCCTGAAATGAATGACGCGCTTTCGAGCGAAGATGCATTTGTAGCAGCATGCACGCGAGGCGATCGGGAAGAAGTCATGAGACGGCTTTCCGAAACTCCAGATATTGTGCAGAGGCTTTCAGAAAAGCAGCTAAAACAGCTGCCCAACCTGGCGGCACAAGGTAGTTTTGCAGCCGTGAAAACGATGGTGGAAGCCGGTTGGCCGATCAAGGTGCGCGGAGGAGACTGGGAGGCATCGGCGCTCAATTTGGCCGTCTACCGCGGCGATGCGGCGATGACGGAGTTTCTGCTGGATCACGGAGCGGACTGGCAGCAAAAGCATGGCTTCGGTGGCAACGCGATGGGCACGCTCGGTTATGCGTCGAACAACAACGCCAAAGATTTCGAGCGGGGCGACTGGCTTGCCTGCGCCAAGGTGATGATTGCGCATGGCATGCCTCTGCCTCCAGAGCACTACGAATTTTCAGAAGAAGTGACAGAGTATTTTGAGAGCCTGCGAAGCGTTGCTGAAACGACGTGATCCTGCTTCAAAATGAGCAGTCTTTTCTCAGCCTCTTTTGCGATTCGATATACTGCTCGCCGATGAAGACACGCGACATTTCGCGCAGGGCCTTTCTGCAAGGATGCACTGGTGTGGCCGTTGCATCTGGGTTAGCGCATGCAAGAGCGCAGGCGGAGGTGAAGAGTCCAGATTTGACGCAGGATTCCAATCGTCCGCAATTTCATCTGCTGCCCGCTGCGAACTGGATGAACGATCCGAATGGGCCGATCTTCTGGAAGGCCCGCTACCAGATGTTTTACCAGTACAACCCTCATGCGGCTGTCTGGGGCGATATGCACTGGGCGCACGCATCCAGTCCGGATATGGTCCATTGGCGGCATATGCCCATTGCATTGTCGCCGACGCCGGGCGGTCCTGACCAAGACGGCTGCTTCAGCGGGAGCGCGGTGAACTTCAAGGGTGTGGCGGCTGTGCTCTATACCGCCGTGAAAAGTGCGCCTGCTGCGGAAGCAACGCTACGCGACGGCCAGCATAATTTTCGCGAAACGCAGTGCCTTGCCACTTCTAGCCATCCGGAGTTGAATACATGGGACAAGTTGCAGCGGCCAGTGCTCGCAGCGCCTCCCTCGGGAATGGAAATTACAGGATTCCGCGATCCATGCCTGTGGAAGGAAGACGATGCATGGTACATGGGTATTGGTTCCGGCATCGTCCGAAAAGGCGGCTGTGTATTGCTGTATCGCTCGCACGATTTGCATCAGTGGGATTACTTGCATCCACTTATCGGTGGTGAGTGGAATGGCGTGGCATTGGGGAATCCAGTCGACAGCGGCGAAATGTGGGAGTGCCCTGACTTCTTTGCGCTTGGCGGGAAGCATGTGCTGCTGTACTCCACGCTTCGCCGTGTTTATTGGATGTCTGGTGAGTACGATGCGAAGGAGCATCGCTTTCAACCGCAGCAAAAGGGTGAGTTAGATTACGGTCCCCACGCGTACTACGCGCCCAAAAGTATGGTGGATGAGCATGGCAACCGGATTCTGTGGGGTTGGATTCCGGAGACGCGGCCGGAGGCGGAGTATGCCCGCGCGGGATGGGCCGGACTGATGTCATTGCCGCGTTTGCTCACATTGAATGCCGATGGTCAGCTCGAAATGCGGGTGATTCCTCGTGTGAGAGATTTGCGTAGCAACAAGCCAATGCTATGGCAGACAGGTGAGACCCATGTTGCGTGGCCTGTGAACGGATTGGGTGCGGAACTGGCGCTGCATGCGCAGCCGGGGAAAGGCGTTGTTGATGTAACCATTGGGCCGGCAGACAAGCCGGCGGTCACCTACCGGCTCGATCCCAACGAGGGTGTATTGAGTTTTAACGGTGAGACGATTGGGCTTGATTTGCCGCATGGCGAGATGCGGCTTTCGTTGTTTCTCGATGGCTCAGTGCTTGAAGTGTTCGTGAACGAACGGATCGCGCATACAAGCCGCGTTTACGACCTTCCTCCTAATGAGGCAATGCTGGCTCTTCACGACTCTGGATCGGCGATCAGCGACGCAACGCTGTGGCAAATGCGTCCGATCTCTCCGGATCGGCTGACCTCTTGAATGCTGGCCACATGGATGAGCGCCGCGCAGGATCAGACAGTTTCGTCTTTGTTTCCGGCGATGCGATGGCTATACTGCATCTTTCCGTAATGAGGATTTTTCACATACTATGGCACTTGACCGTCGCGCGTTCTTAGCGTTTTCCGGCCGCCTTGGCCTCGCTTCCACACTCTTCCCCGGTGCACTCTATACGCTTGCTGCGCAGGCACAGGCTGATTCCGGGCCTGGAGAAAAACCAAAAATTACTCCTGAGATGGTAGACGCGGCAGCGGGTCTGGCCGGTGTAACCGTTACCCCTGAGCAGAAGCAGATGATGCTCGACGGCCTGAACCAGCAGCGCGATGCGTATGATGCGATTCGTAAACTGCATCTACCGAACAGTCTGCCTCCGGCGTATGTCTTCGATCCGCTGCCGCCCGGCGCAAAGGTCAATACGGAGAAGCGAGTGCCGCGCTACAGCAAGGCTCCTGCAATTGCGACTGTGCCTGCGAATCTGGAAGAGCTGGCATTTGCTTCCGTGGTGGAGCTGAGTGACCTGATGAGGCGCAGGAAAGTCTCTTCGACCAATTTGACCGAAATGTACATCGCACGGCTCAAACGCTACGATCCGTTGCTGCATTTTGTGATCACGATCACCGAGGACCGGGCCCAGGCGCATGCAAAAGATGCAGATGCGGAGATCGCCGCAGGCAAATATCGCGGGCCATTGCATGGGCTGCCGTGGGGTGCGAAAGACTTGCTTGCGGTGAAAGGTTATCCCACGACCTGGGGCGCGGGCGGATTCGAGAAACAGAGCTTCGATGAGGACGCAACAGTCGTGAAGCGACTCGATGCGGCGGGTGCTGTGCTTATTGCGAAGACCACGCTGGGCGCTCTGGCAATGGGGGACAAGTGGTTTAGCGGACGCACGCGAAATCCATGGAATCCGAAACAGGGGTCGAGTGGATCGTCCGCTGGTTCGGCATCTACGACTGCGGCGGGGTGTGTAGCGTTCGCGATCGGATCGGAGACGCTTGGGTCTATTTCATCACCTTCGACGCGATGTGGGACGACGGGATTGCGGCCCACATTCGGCTTCGTTCCACGTACGGGGGCGATGGCTCTGAGCTGGACGATGGATAAGCTTGGGCCGATCTGCCGCGCAGTGGAAGATTGCGCGATTGTGATGCAGGCGATCTACGGCCCGGATGAGCAGGACCTGGCTACGCGCGATGCTGCGTTTAACTGGGATGCGTCATTTGATTGGAAGTCGTTACGGGTGGGATTTATCCAGAAAGGGTTTGAGCCGGAAAAAGAGCGGCAAGAAGAGGAGGGGAAGCAACCGGCCGCTTTGACGGATGAAGAAAAGAAAAAGCGCGAGCAGCATCGCAGAGAAATGGAAGCTGCGCACGCGCGTCGTAGCTATGATCGCAAATACGATCTTGCCGCGCTCGATAGACTGCGTGGCATGGGTATGAATCTGATTCCGGTGGAATTGCCCGACCTGCCCTATGGGGCTATGACCCCGTTATTGACAGCCGAGGCTGCCGCCTCTTTCGATGAGCTGACGACAACCGGGCGGGACAAATTACTCACCGAACAGAGTCCGGATGACTGGCCGAATCTGTTCCGAGTTTCGCGCTTTTATCCTGCGGTTGAATATATTCAGGCAAACCGGGCGCGGTCGCTGGCGATTCGCGAAGTGTCGAAGCTGTTTGAGCAGGTGGATGTGATCGTCGCCTCGACAAGCGGCGAACAGCTGGTAGTGACGAATCTTACCGGGCATCCGGCGGTAATTGTGCCGAACGGTATTCGCGGGAACGATGCACCGGTTCCACCAAAAGTGGATACAGGCGAGGATGATTCGATAGGCGGCCCTGGAACTCCGGTAAGCATCACGTTTCTCGGAGGTCATTATCAGGATGCAAAGTTGTGCGCGTTTGCCAAGGCGTATCAGGATGCCTCGGGATTCCAGAAGCTGCATCCGGACTTGCCTCTTCGCTAAGCTCAGGGCAGAGCTGCAATGGCGCGTTTGGCATAAAACCAGAGGCAGTTGATACCATGCGCATATGCCTCTCGTTGAAGTCAGTCACCTCTCGAAGAGCTATCCGCGGCGTGATGGTCTGCATACGGAGCACTCGCTGGTGGTGGATGATGTCTCGTTCGTGATTCATCGCGGAGAGACGCTTGGGCTGGTGGGCGAATCGGGTTCCGGCAAGAGCACGATTGCGCGTATGGTGCTTGGACTGATTGAGCCGACATCGGGCACGGTGATGTTCGACGGGCGGCCGATGACGGGTGTTCCGCAGCGCCAGTTGCGAGTGTTGCGTCGGCGCGTACAACCCGTATTTCAGGACCCCTTTGCGGCGCTCAACCCGCGCATGCGCGTTGCCGAGGTCATTGCCGAGCCGCTGGTGATTCATCACACGGCGGCGAAGAGTGAATTGCGACTTAAGTGCGTAGAGCTATTGCGTGCTGTGGGACTCGACGAGTCGGCGCTCGGGCGGTATCCGCATGAGTTTTCCGGGGGACAGCGGCAGCGCATCAATATTGCGCGTGCTCTTGCTCTGCGGCCGGAGCTGCTGGTACTCGATGAGCCTGTTTCCGCTCTGGATGTAAGCGTGGGCGCACAGATCGTAAATTTGCTGCGCGACCTGCAGCGTGAGTTTCAGCTGACGTATCTATTCATCTCGCACTCGATGCCGCTGGTACGGTATCTCTCGACCAACATCGCCGTGCTGCGGCGTGGCAGGCTACTTGAATATGGACCGCGCGATGCGATCTGCGGCGCTCCGCAGAATGAGTACACACGGATGCTGATTGCCGCTACGCCTGAACTGCGGCTGGCTTAAAACCGTCTTGTTCCATCTGCCCATACAATCGAAACTACATGCACTTACATTGGGATGGGCGCGTTGTCTGGCTTTTTGTTGCGTCACTGATTGCGGGGGCCCTGAACGCCATGGCCGGGGGAGGATCGTTTCTGTCCTTTCCGGCGCTGCTGAACGTGGGTGTGCTGCCGATTCAGGCGAACGCGACCAATACAGTAGCGCTTTGGCCGGGACAGCTTACATCGATTGCAGCGTATTTTGAGGACCTGAAACACAATCTACGGCTCGTGCTGCCTCTGTCTATAGCGGCGGCCATAGGCGGTGTTGCCGGCGGCGTCGTGCTGCTGCGAATGCAGCAGGCCACCTTCCTGCATCTGGTTCCGTGGCTGCTGCTGACGTCTGCGTTGCTCTTTGCTGCAAGTACACCGATTTCCCGATGGCTGCAGACGCGGAGTCGGGACAAGGATGCTGCTGCGAGCCATCCATCGTATCTGCCGTTATTCATCGGCATGATGGTCGTTTGCTTCTACATTGGGTACTTCGGCGCTGGCGCTGGCTTCCTGGTCATTTCCCTGCTGGCGATTTTCGGAATCGAGAACATCAACCAGATCAATGCGCTCAAGGTGGTAACTACGACACTGGCGAATGGGGTCGCTGTGGTGGTCTTTATAGTGGGGAGACAGGTGCTTTGGCAGCATTGCCTGTTGATGATGATGACGGCTGCAATCGGAGGCTACTTTGGCGCGCGTTTCTCGCGCAGGCTCGATCCGCAGTTGATGCGCTGGGTTGTGGTTTGTATCGGGCTAGGCATGGCCGCCTACTTTTTCTGGAGACAGAGTTGATGCTTATAACACCGCCGACGAATGCGATCGGTTCAATTGCCGCTTTTTCGACAACAACCGCTTTTGTGCCGCAGCTGATCCGCGTATGGCGGCTGAAGAGCGCGCGAGATATTTCACTCCCTATGTTTCTGCTCTTTTCTTTCGGCGAAGCGATGTGGCTGGTGTATGGATTGCTGATTCACTCGGCGCCGGTAATTCTGGCGAATGTCGTGACGCTTGCTTTGGCGCTGGCCATCCTGGTGCTGAAGCTCCGGTATGACGGACGGGGATACCCCTCCCCCTAAGGTATCCTGATTCTTTTATTTTCAATAACATAGCGAGGGGTCATCCCCACCTATGTTATTGATTTTTATGGGCTTAGATGCGACCTAGTATTTTCAATGACTTACGGGGGGATTGACGATCTGATTAGCCATACCCGGCAGATCTGTCGAAAAAACTCCCTCTATTCAGGATAGCAATTTAGGGGATAATACTCGGCAAGGTCTTTGACAGATTAAGTCATTTATTTTCAATTCATTACGGCACACGTTGATCCGAGGGGGCTTGACAGGAATTTTCTCTTCATCAAGTACAACGACCAGTTCACGTTAGACGCTGTGCGCCGAAGGTGGGGCACCCGGGCGATACACTGGAAGGATGAGTCACGAGGGAATCCGGTTTGTTAGCGAGGAAGAAGCGCGTCGCGCACAAGCTGCAGAGCGCGAGCTTTCTGCAGACGCGAAGACTCCAGCGAAGGTGCGCGTGGACAAGACCGGAGGCTCTGGCATGGAGATCGACTGGAAGGATGGGCATGCGAGCCGTTGGACGTTTGCGTGGCTGCGTGATGCGTGTCCTTGTGCGACGTGCCATGAAGAGCGGGGAAAGTCTGGACGCAGGCCGGGCGAGGCGAAGGCAACACCGCAGACGCTGCTGCCGATGTATCAGGCTCCGCCGCGGCCCGAGTCAGTGACGCCCGTGGGGCGGTATGCCATCAGCTTTCACTGGAGCGATGGGCATCAGAGCGGAATTTACTCCTGGGATTATTTGCGACGGCATTGCCGGTGTGGGGAGTGCGGGGAGTAGTTTCCGTCTTTACCATTCCAGCAACTTCAGTGAGCGCGTTGCCCTGTTCGCAACAATTGAGAATCAGCCCGTGCGACCGGATCCCTTCTCAACCGGCCTCAGGTTGGTCACAACGCGTTCTTAATTGATGGTCGAAATGGATTGCTCGTACCAACGAAGAACGCGAAGAGCTCGGAGCGTATTCCAACGGCTTGGCATATTCACTGACTCATCGAGTGTGGTGGCAAGTGCCTCATCATATTTCGCATCAAGGAGCCAACGTCCATCGGTTTGTCGTTTGCTCCGAACCACGGCCACTGCATCCGAAATTCGCGTGTCCGGCTCAGAGCCAGAAGCGCGAAAGTAGTCGAGTGCGCGGAGCACGTCGTAGTGATAGCTAGGCGGGAATGCAAATTCAAGGAACTGCGGATTAACGGTCGCGCCGGTCGACAGCCGCCGGTAGAGATGGCGCTGCAATAGATACTCTTCGCCCTTCTTCCGGGAAGAGGCCACTTCCGGTACGGAGCCAACAACCCGCTCGTACTCAAGGAGCCCCTCCAATACGCAGATTGTCGTGTGGAACGAGGAACGGGTGCTCTTCGACGCTTCGCAGTTCCAGCCACCGTCTTCTAGCTGCTCGTCAACAAGGCGGCGCACAAGACTCTTCGATGGGCGTCTAAAATACGCTCCAACGGCGAGTGCACCTCCATTGATGCATGGCTCCTCTTCACCATCAAAGAACGTATTTCCACCGGTCTCTGGCGCACGCAAGTCCCAACTGCCTCCGCGGTTATTCCACCGCAGGCCGGTCTCGAGACGTGCTACTGCTAGCTCTACGGCAGGTGTGGCTGGATCAATTCCGGTGACACGCAATAGCTGCATAGTAAAGAGGGTTGTCAACCAAGCAGGAGCACCGTCGCGACGCCAGGAGCCTTCTGCCTGCTGTAGCCTCAGAATCTCCGCGCCAATTCCTTCGCGGGAGACGCGGGCCCGCTCAGAGGTCATCGCCGCAGCAGAGGTATCTGTCAGATCGCGCATCGTCTGCCAGCTTAGGGCAGGGTCCGAATTGAGCAACCATTCCATGGCGTCCACCACCCGATGCTATCGCATTCGATTGCGCAACTCCCAGCGGCAGGTTGACTGGAGCAAATGAACGATCGCACAGAGTTAGACGTTCATCAATGTGCTATCACGCGTCGGTGTAAGGGTTCAGAGACCAGGGAATGGAAATCCGGCTCGCGAAGATACCAATTGACATTCGACGGATATTCACTACCATATGGTTGTGGATTGGCTAGGTACAACATTTGCGGCTTTGTCCGATCCAACGCGCCGGGCAATGGTCGAACGACTCTCCCATGGCCCTGCCTCTGTCCATAGGTTGACGGAACCGTTTGCACTCTCGCAGCAGATGATTTCAAAACATATTGCCTGCCTGGTGCGAGCGAGGATTGTGATCAAGACGAAGCATGGACGAGAGAGTGTGTGCACGCTCAGGCCGGAGGCGATTAAGACAGTCAGCGACTGGGCGTTCAGCTATCGCCAGTTCTGGGAAGAGAGTTTCGACAAACTGGATGCAGTTGTAAAGCAAATGAAGAAAGAGGAGGTCAGAGATGACAGAAAACACGGTGAATGAAACAGAGCCGATGGTTATCACGAGAGTTTTTGATGCCCCACGCGAATTGGTTTGGAAGGCGTGGACAGACCCGAAATATGTGATGCAGTGGTGGGGGCCGAAGGGTTTCACTGCGCCCTTTTGTGAGATAGATTTTCGCGTGGGAGGAAAATTTCTCTTTAGCATGAGAACGCCGGATGGGTGGGAGGGCTGGAACGGTGGTGAATACTATGAGATTGTTCCGTACGAGAAGATCGTCTCATCCATGTACTTTTCCGATTCGAAGGGAAACAAGATTGAGCCTGAGCAGCTGGGAATAGAGCTTGAGGCCATAGACGATGCGCACAACGTGATTCTTTTTGAGGATATTGGAAACGGCCAGACGAAACTCACTTTCATTGGAAACGAAACGATGCAGAACGCAATCGAGAGCGGGCAACTCGAGGGCTGGGCGGAGCAACTCGATAAACTTGCTGCTGTTGTTGCAGGACTGGTGCAGACGAAATAAGAAAATGAAGCTTTGATTCGCGAAACTCAAGCGTGGAGAAAGAAATGAAAAGAACAACGTTTCTCGCTACCGTCCTGCTCGCATTCGCATTTGCCGCCCATGCTCAGGACACGATGAAGAAAGATGCAGCCGTCAAACCTGCCGATCCGGAATCGAAAGTCGTGCTCGATTCCTGGAATGAGATTGGCCGCAAGCTGACGGCGCTGGCCGAAGATTTTCCTGAGGACAAATATGACTTCAGGCCGACACCCGCGCAGCGGAGCTTCGCCGAGCAATTACTGCACGTGGCGGGTTCATGCTACTACTTCACGAATCCTGCGATGGGGCTGAAGCCGCCCGCGGCAGAAGATCCGAAGCGAGAGCAATACAAGTCCAAGGCCGACATCGTTGCGTTCGTCAAAAAGTCCTTCGCCGATGGCGCAAACGCGATCCAGTCAAAAGGCGAAAAAGGCCTGATGACGGAGGTTGTTTATTACCCTGAGCAAAAAGCGCGCGTTATCGACATCGCATACGGCATCATCGAGCATAGCGGAGAACACTACGGCCAGCTCGTTGTGTACTACCGCCTCGCAGGGCTTGTGCCGCCGGAGTCGCGGCCCAAGAAGTAAAGCTCAGGAGGCCAGGTACCCCGTCCTTATCGCGCGCCGTTTGCGCCAATGGGCGGGGATCTTGTTTTTTGGGACCTTCACTATTCAATGCGCCGTTCGGTCGCCGCGTCGCCCGTCTCGCCATCCAGTGCTATCTCGGAAATCTCGGCTAAGGGCGGCGGCTGAGTTGAAACCTGCTACTCGTCACTTGGCCGGATGGTCGCCTTTCCGGGCAAGTGACCTTGGCTCTGCTGTTGCCTTGAGAGCTCAGTACTCATCGAGTGCTATTTGAAGCGTGATTCGGCGGACTAGTACCGATAGACGCAGTTCGATCCTTCGATCTTCCGTAAGGTGTCAATGAGCGCATAATCGCCAATGCACTCATTCATCGAACTCAATGAGTGGTTTGATCTCCGCTCAGGTGGGCATAACGCTTCGTCACGCGAAGATCGCGAGCGATCGATGTTTCGAAGGAACCGAGGTAAATCCACTTAGATGCCGAGGAGCTTTAGGACGCGCGGATTTTGCAGAAAGCCATTTCAATGTAGTCAATCTCGAATCGCAATTTGGCCCGATAGATGATTGCTAAATTTCCGACTGTATGGAACGCTCGCTTCTGGCTGGCAGCGGGCTGGCCAAATCCCCCTCGAGAAACGGAGTCTAAAAATGCGGTTTTCCCCAACGTTATTCGCACTCGCTCTCTGTGCGGCATCGCTTACTACCGCGCAAGCCCAAAACCCAACACCCGCCCCGCCTCACACACGGACGAATCAGGCTCCCGCCGGCATGACTTTTAGCTACGACGCCGAACATGGCATGATTAACGCTACTGGCATGCAAACCAAGGCAACCCCCATGGCGAGCACCAGCGCCCCGTCCTACACTGGTACCGTCAACGTAACGATTAACATCAAGATCGCCAGTAACTTTAGACCAGGTACTTCATATCACTGCTCGGCGTTGTTTGTTGGCGGCGAACTCGACACGGATTCCGGCTTGGTGGCAGGCGGACTTGAAACCGCCAACGGCTTTGCCAGACGTACGGGGGCGGGCACAGCAACCTGCACCTTTACAATCCCATTTGCCTGGTCATTGCCTAGTGCCCCTTCAGCTGATACAGGTCTGGTCATCGCCTTTGGGGCACGGGCAGTCGACTTTAGCGGCAAAGAGAAAGAAGTATCGCGCTCCACCTTCCAGGTCGATGGAATCGAAAACCTTCCGAGCGATGCATCTACCTCGAGCTTCGTGTTCGACGTTACGCTTTAGAAGTCGTTTGTTTCGAGGCAGATGGAAGATTAGATTCAACCTCGCCCCAGTTGCGACAACACTGGGCGAGGTTGAATCTGCATGTAGATCAGGACGCGTAAGCCACGGCTCAAACATGGAGCCAGGCAGCATTCGGGCCTTGTTTACTCTCGGGGATCTTGATAAGCGCATCATCGCCAACGCACTCATTGACCGGTTTGCACTTCAAATCCCGCATGAGCTGTCCTTCATCCATCATGCGGGCAAATTGGAAGCGGCGGCGAGTTGGTTACGACGGACAGAGGAGGCTGACACAGCGCCTCCAAAAGGCTATGACTTGTCACATCCAGATGGTGTCTTGCGCTTAAGAAATGCACAGAAATCGAGAAATTGTCTGCACAGCTTCTACACAGACAAACCAAGACTATTTATCTCTTGATAAGTCAGCGATTTATAAAAATCTACTCACCCGCTCAGGATGACAATCTTTCAGCGGAGCAAACAGATGCAGTATTCCACTCTTCGCTTCGCGAAGGATGAGGCACCCAGGCAGATTCCTCTCCGTTAATGGAGATAGGTGGATTGCTGCGCGGCAAAGTAATTCCCTGACGATTCTGGCAAATTCGAATCTCGAGATTGCTTCAGAACGAGAACGAAAGCGTCCTGGTCGACAATTCTAAAACCAAGATCTTCCAGGTGTTTCAGCAATTCGGCATTTTTATCTTCTCCGATGAATCGGGCATGCGTTTCGAGGACAATGGTGGCCGCCCTTTGCAGCACATCGGCCTCATGGGACACTAAATCACATTCGCATCCTTCGATATCGCAGATCAGAGTAAAGCGGTCGAATGCTCTTTTGCTGACGATGTCGCGCAGAGTCGTGGCAGGCACCGTGACCGATGCTTCTGCGCCGCCCTTTTTCTTGAGGGAATTCGCGCAGAAATTCAAGTTCGGTCCAAAGGTTACAAATGGTTGCTCATACGCGATGGCTTCGTTGAGTATCTCGAATTGGCAGTGATTGCCATCTCTAGTTTCCTTTAAAAATGGGATGACCAGCGGATTCGCTTCCACCACAACATGGCGTCCGGGGTTTTTCAGCAGCCTATTTGTAATGCAAGCGACGACTCCGATACATCCGCCCAACTCAACGACAGGTAGGCCTGGATCAAGATATTTAGGAACCAGGCGGCGCTCCACCTCCTCATACTCTTTCTTCAAGAGGTCGAGTTTCGTCTGCGTATTCGGAAGCCCTTTCACATTGACCGTGCATCCATCCAAATCGACGGACTTGATGTTTCTCGCGGCAAGCATCTGCATTTGAAAATCAAGACGCCAACGCAAAAAAGCTGTGACTCCGCTCATCCCTTCATCGTGAAAGACACGATATGTAGCAGAAAGTTTTTTGGTTACGTCAGCAGATTTCAACATGAAGATCTCCCTGCGGTCCATTTGTGATCGTTTCGTTCAGCAGCACTTAGCGAAAAGAAGATTCTAAAGCGGTTAGGAGTTAGAACAGGTTCCCATTTGTATGTTGATGCAAAAAGTATGCCTGACGTGCAATTCAGTCAGGATGATATCTAACTTACGGCAAACGCCCATACTTACTTTTGCGAGTATTATGACAGCGTTCGCCTTGCCTTTCCAATCAGGTTATTGAAATTTTCACATTGGATGACCGGGTGAGTTGAATGCCTTGACGAGTTGGCACCATTTCCAATGCTGCTCTTGCACTCTCAGCTACCTGAATCAGCACCCGGTTTTCCGGTTTGACGAAGCCCTCGGCGGCAGCATGATCGAGAAAGGCGAGGAAGCCGTCGTAATATCCCTTTGTGTTGATGAGGATGCAGGGTTTCTGGTGGATTTTGAGCTGCGCCCAGGTGACGATCTCAATGAACTCGTCGAGGGTGCCGTAGCCTCCGGGAAGCGCGATGAAGGCGTCGGCGTGCTCATACATGAGGGCTTTGCGCTCGTGCATGGTCTTGACGACGTGGAAATGCGTGATTCCGCGATGCGCGATTTCGCGATCCATGAGCACGTCGGGCATGACGCCGATGACTTCCGCGCCTCCCGTGAGGGCGGCATCGGCGAGGATGCCCATGAGGCCAACGGTGGCTCCGCCAAAGACAAGGCCCATGCCTGCTTCGGCTATGCGCTGGCCCAATTCTTTTGCGGTTTGTGCGTATTCGGGATCGGCGCCGTCGGCAGATCCGCAGAAGACGCAAATGCTGGGGAGGTTTGGTTTGGGCATCGAGGGTAGTTTACTTGGTAGCGCTATGGACATCTTGAATGCGGAGAGAAATGCAGGCTTTCTTTGGCTTCGCTCTGGGACAAATCTCTTGGATGGGCTGCGAGAAGGCTAGTCGTTTTGTGGCAGCTTTTGCTTGTGCATGGATCCTTCGACTGCGCGCTTTGCGCTCCGCTCAGGATGACGGCGATGGGAGAAAGGATGACAGTCGCGATAACGGCAAGGGTGAGCCAAGAGCGATACACTAGAGAAAGACCACCCACCACCGAGAGAGTTCCGAGACACCTGTTTTGCAGCATTTACTGGACAAGTTGAATCCGCAGCAGCGGGCTGGGGTTGAATCTGTTGACGGCCCGGTACTGATTCTGGCCGGCGCCGGATCGGGGAAGACGCGCGTCATTACGCATCGCATTGCGTATCTCATTCAGGAGCGCGGCGTTGCGCCGGATGCGATTCTGGCTGTGACCTTTACTAATAAGGCTTCTGCCGAGATGGCCGAACGCGTGGAGAAGCTAATCGGGCATTCGACGCTGGCGAAGCCGTTGATTGCGACCTTCCACTCGTTTTGCGTGCGGATGCTGCGGCGCGATATCGAAGCGATGCGGATTGGAAATGAAGGGCTGACGCGGACCTTCGCCATTTATGACGAGAACGATCAGCAGGCGCTGGTAAAGCAGATCATGCGGCGCATGGGGCTGGACGACAAGCAGTTGACGCCGCGCGTAGTGCTGTCCAAAATTTCCTGGGCGAAGAACCACATGATCGATCCGCAGGAGTATTACCTGCAATCTGCCGACCCGATGAGCGAGAAGGTCGCGCACATCTTCGAGGCGTATCGCAAAGAGCTGCGCAAGAACAATGCGCTGGACTTTGATGATTTGTTATTGGAGGCCGTGCGGTTGCTGAAGTCTTCCGCAGAGGTGCGGGAGCGATACAACCGGCGCTATCGGTATTTGCTGATCGACGAATATCAGGATACGAACAGGCCGCAGTATGAGCTGATGAAGCTGCTGGCCGGTGAAGAGAAGAACGTCTGCGTGGTGGGCGATGAGGACCAAAGCATTTACTCATGGCGTGGCGCAGACATCCGCAACATTCTGGAGTTTGAGAAAGATTTTCCTAATGCCAAGGTGATTCGCCTTGAGCAGAACTACCGCTCGACGCAGGTGATTCTGGAGGCAGCGGGTGCGGTGGTGGCGCGCAATTCACAGCGCAAGGGTAAGCACCTGTGGACGGAGCGCGAAGGCGGTGCTCTGGTTGGGTACTATGAAGCTCCGGATGGCGAAAATGAGGCGCTGTTCGTCGCGGATTACATTCAAAAATATCTGCGCAAGGCAGGTCAGGAGCACGAGGAGGTTCGCGTAGCGGTGCTCTACCGGACGAACTCGCAATCGCGCTTGATTGAAGAGGCGCTGCGGCGGTACGGGATCAGCTACACGATGGTCGGCGGCTTCTCGTTTTATGAGCGGGCTGAGATCAAGGACCTGCTGAGTTATTTGAAGATGGTACAGAACCCGCATGATTCGATTGCGCTGCAGCGGGTGATCAATACTCCGGTGCGCGGGATTGGGAAGGCGACGCTCGAAACATTAGAGCGGATCGCGCTTGAGACCGGCACGAGCACATGGAATGCGATTGGGCGCGCGCTGGCTGAGAGACTGCTTTCCACACGGGCGTGCATTGCGCTCGATACCTTTCGCAAGCTGATTGAAGATGCGCGGGCGATGCTTGCTCCTGGATTTGCCGAGAAGCTGACGGCGGATGTGGAGCAGGGTGAAGACGTTTCCTTCGATGTAGCTGCTTCTGCTTCCGAGGATGAGGACACGAGCTTCGATTTCGGCGATGCGGAGCAGCATGGGTTGGCGTTTAGTGACGACGATGTTGCCTTCGATGCTGCGGAGTTCAATCCATTTGCGGATGACCCCAGAAAGAAAGAGCAATCCCAACCCTTCGGCAAGCTCAGTGCAGGCTCTTTCACAAAAGGCGCGAAAGGATGGGGTGCACAGGAGTCACCTTCGGAAAAGGATGCTTCGGATGAAGCCGTGCCGGGATTTCGCGCACCGGGCGATGCAGCAACGCTGCCGGAACTGATTCGTTTCATCATCGATCGCAGCGGGTATATTCGGGCGCTGGAAGAGGAAGGCACGCCGGAAGCCTTCTCGCGCATTGAGAACCTGAAGGAACTGGCCAATGCGGCGCAGGATGCACAGGAGCGCGGCGAGACTCTGGATGAGTTTCTCGATCATGCAGCGCTGGTGAGCGATACGGATAAGTACGATGCCAATTCGCGCGTGACGCTGATGACGCTGCATGCGGCGAAGGGGCTGGAGTTCCCGCTGGTACTACTGGCAGGACTCGAGGAAGGATTGTTTCCACATTCGCGGACGCTGAACGATCCGGAGCAGATGGAAGAAGAACGGCGACTGGCCTATGTGGGTATGACGCGGGCGATGGAGGCACTGGTGCTGACGCGGGCGCGGTATCGCAGGCGATATGGGAACGATATGCCGGAAGCGTCGATGCCTTCGCGGTTCCTGGAAGAAGTGCCTTCGGCGCTGCTGGAAGATTTGAGCGGCGGACAGCAAAGAGCTACGAGTTGGGGTGGCTATGCGGCCTCCTATACGCAGCAGCCTTCGCGCTTTGAGCGGCGCGAATATGATGATGGGTTCGAGACGGGTCGGCACTATAGCTACGAAGACGAAGACCAGCGGCCACGGGTGCAGCAGCGGGGCGGTAGTACTCCTGCGAGGAATACGATGAGGAAGAACGGCGGCGAGTCGCTGGATAATATCGCGCAGTTTTTCGGAGCGCGTGGAAGCAGTTCGCCGCGTCCAAAGATTGAAGTGGAGGTGCCCAAGGGCGCTGTGGGATTCAAGAGCGGGCAGCGGGTGCGGCATCCGAAATATGGCGAGGGCGTGGTCTTCAGGCGCGAAGGAGACGGTGAAGATGCCAAGATCACGGTACAATTTACAAGGTTCGGTGTGAAAAAGCTGGTGGAGAAGTTTGCCCAGCTGGAACGGTTGTAGCAGCCTGCCGAGCGAAAAGAAAAGCAGATCCTTCGACTCCGCGTTGCTCCGCTCAGGATGACAACTTGTAGTGCGGATGGTTCGAGGACGAGCAGGAATTGAAGGGGAAAATGGCAAATACAAAGAAGATTGAAAACACAGAAGAACGCAAGAAGGTAAAGCGCGCGGCTCGCAAGAAAGGGGCGCCGAAGGCCCCGAGGACCACTCCGCGGGGTTCGAATAAGAAGAAGGTAAGAAAACTGGTACGCGGCGCAAGCAAGCGCTAAAGACGACTTGAGGGCCTGTTCAGCGATTTTACTTCGCGGGACAGGCCCTCAACAGCTACACTCCTTTCATAAAGCCTGCAGGAGCCAGTACCCTGTCGTACCAAGTCTTCGCCCGAAAATCGATCGACAAACTTATCAGCGATTCGGAAGCGCCGGAGCACAGTCTAAAGAAGACGCTCGGCCCTGTATCGCTCACGGCGCTGGGCATTGGCGCGGTGATTGGCTCCGGCATTTTTACAGTGATCGGCACGGCGATTGCCGGCGAGAAGTTCGATACTTCGTCGATTCTGAATACGCCGGTGCTGGATTATCTGATTCATCACACGGCGCTGGTGGGACGGCCGGGCGCTGGTCCTGCGCTGGCGTTGTCGCTGGTACTGGTGGCGATTGTCTGCGCGTTCACGGGACTTTGTTATGCAGAGCTGGCTTCGATGATTCCCATTGCGGGGTCAGCGTACACGTACACTTATGCGACGCTGGGTGAACTGATTGCGTGGATCATCGGGTGGGACCTGATTCTTGAATACGCCTTCTCGAATATGGCGGTTTGCGTTGGGTTTGCGGCGCACATCGTAGATTTGATGGACTGGCTGGGCATCCATCCGTCCGCGCGATGGATTTCGCCTGCTTATCTGCCGAGCGGCCTGCAGGATTTCCAAGGCAACATGTTGTATGCGCCGGGATGGCACTTTGGATTCAACTGGCCGGCGTTTCTGATTGTGATGCTGCTGACCGTAGTGCTGGTGCGCGGCATTCGCGAATCGGCTGAGACGAACAACATCATGGTGCTGCTGAAGATTGCAGCGATCCTGGTTTTTGTCGCCTTCGGCGCACACTTCATTCACTCCTCGAACTGGCATCCGTTTTATCCCAACGGATGGTCGGGCGTGCTCACCGGCGGCTCGATTATTTTCTTCACGTATATCGGGTTTGATTCCGTGTCGACGGCGGCGGAGGAGTGTAAGAATCCGCAGCGCGATGTGCCGATTGGCATTCTTGCGACCCTCATCGTTTGCACGCTGTTGTATATCGGTGTGGCTGTGGTGCTGACCGGGCTGATCAGGTGGGACCAACTGGTAGGCGATGCGGCGCCGGTGGTCAACACGCTGAAGAAGTTATATCTGACCCATGGCGGAGCAACGCTGCACTGGGTGCGGCTGGTGATTCTGATCGGCGCGCTGCTGGGCATGATCTCGTCGATCCTGGTCTTCCAGATTGGACAGGCGCGTGTGTGGTTTGCCATGTCACGCGACCGGCTGCTGCCTTCGGTTTTCTCGAAAGTGCATCCGCGTTATCGCACTCCGGCGGTTTCGACCTGGGTTGCAGGCTTTGTGGTTGGATTGCCAGCCGGATTGCTGGACATCGGGACATTTTCCGATCTGTCGAATATCGGAACGCTGTTCGCGTTCGTGCTGGTGTCGGTGGGCGTGCTGATTCTGCGCTACAAAGACCCGCACCGGCATCGCAGCTTCCGCTGTCCGGGTGGGCCGGTGTTGCCGGTGCTGAGTATTTTCTTCTGCGTGCTGTTGATGGCCGGGCTTCCGATTATGACGTGGCTGCGCTTCTTTGTGTGGCTTGGGATCGGGCTGTTGATCTACTTCTTCTATAGCTGCAGGCGGAGCGAGTTCTGCCCGCCGCACCGGGCGCGGTAAGCGCGACGAGTGCATCCGGTTAGCGGCGATTTTTATTCCTGGCATGCCTGGGCCAGTAGGGAAACTCGTCAGCGTACAATTCGCCGTCCAGGTCTGTGACGCGTTGATGCATGCGTGCCTGTGCATCTGCGACTCCCCGGTTATACATCGTTGGCCCAATCTCCTCGAGGAAGAAGTTGAGCAGCAAGCCAGCTGGCAGTTCTCCGATGGGTTCCGGCATATTTTCTTCAAAGTAGCGCTGGATGGAAGCAATTGCATCCGCCCGGGCTTGCTTTGTGAGGTCGATGGTTGTCATAGATGTAAGTTCTCTTTGAGAGCTTACATCGCCTTCTTTGAAAGTAGTGCTTGTGTATTCATCGGCCCCCTTCTCAAAGACTGCATTCTAATAAGCATCCTGATCGGCTGCAGAGGAATGTAGACAATTGCCTTCCGCTGCAGAAACTCTTCTTTCGCTGGGCATAGCTTTGAAAATGCAATGCAGCCGCGATATACCACTGACATGGTCACGGGCCTGAAAGATTTTGTATGCCGTATCCCCAAGGCGGAGCTGCATTTGCACCTGGAAGGGACGATTACTCCTGAAACACTGATTGTGTTGAGCCAGAGGCATGATGCAGAGCCGCTTACGCTCGCGCAGGCACAGGCTCTTTACGCATATACCGATTTCACCGGCTTCCTGATGGCCTTTAAGGCCGTGACCGAGCGGCTGCGCACGGCTGACGATTATGAACTGATTACCTACCGGATGCTGGAGGCGCTGGCCGCGCAGGGCGTCGTGCATGCCGAGGCGTATGTAGCTGTTGGCGTTGTCTATTACTGGGGCCATTCGGAGTTTGAGCCGCTGTTCGCCGGGATGGAACGGGCACGCGTGCGGGCGGAGAAAGACTTCGGCATCACGCTGTACTGGATTTTCGATGCGGTGCGGCATTTTGGGGTCGAGGCCGCTGCCCGCGTTTTCCGCAAGGCTGCGGAGATGAAGCGCGAGCATGCGAGCATCGTCGGCATCGGCATCGGCGGGGATGAACGGAAGGGTCCGGCTGAGATGTTTGGGGACCTGTACCGCGAAGCGCGCGAGGCTGGGTTGCGGCTGACAGTTCATGCCGGAGAAGCCGTTGGACCGGAGAGCATCTGGGGGGCGCTGAACATCGGCGCTGAACGCCTCGGGCATGCGCTGACGGCGATTCACGATCCAGAGCTGCTGCATGTGCTGGCGGAGAGGCAGATTCCCCTTGAAATCTGCATTACGTCCAATCTGAAAACGGGCTGCTGCACGAAGTTAGAGGACCATCCGGTGCGACAATATTTCGACGCGGGGCTGATGGTGACGCTCAATTCGGACGATCCGACGATGTTCGGCAGCGACCTGGAGGGGGAATATCTACTGGCGCACAGCGAATTCGGTTTTACCGAGGAACACCTGCGCGAATTGGCGGCGAATTCGATAGAAGCAAGCTTTCTTCCACCGGAACGGAAAATTGCTTTGTTACATCAAATAGAAAGAAGTGTCTAAAGAGATACAGGAAGCGACCGATGTGCACCATGTAGGCAGAGCGCAATGAATTTGCGCTATCATGTCCGCATGAAGCCGCTTATAAGGCGCAAGCTTTTTCGGTCGGGAAAGAAGGCTGCTGTGATTGTTCTGCCAGATAGGAATAAAAAAGAAGAGTCCGCTATTGCGCTGAAGGCGATCGGCTGGACCTCGGTTGCACTGGGCGTCGCCGCCCTGGGGCTCTATGTGGGACGCGAGCTGCGTCTGCGGTATAAGTTCAATCGCCGCACCCCCTATGATCTTTACTCGCATGCCGGCGACCAGATGCAAAGCGCGGAGTATGGGATGGGAATTTAGTTAGGGCCGCGTGTGGTTGATGGGACGCATCGAGGCCCTTCGACTGCGTGCTTTCCACGCCGCTGAGGATGACAATCTGAAAGCAAAAGCCCCGGTTTGAGCCGGGGCTTTTGCTTTTTTTGTGTAAAACCGGTTAATTTTTCGCTGCCAGCTGGCGTAGGACGTATTGCAGGATGCCTCCGTTTTCGTAATAGAGTATTTCCTGCGGTGTATCGATGCGGACCCTGGTCTCGAACTCCTTGATTTTGCCATCGGGCGCAGTGGCTTTTACCTTCAGCGTTTTTCCGTTAGCGAACTTTGCGGCGAGGAGTGCTTTCAGGCCGGGGAAGTCGAAGACTTCTTCACCCGTCAGGCCAAGGCTTTCGACGTTCTGGCCGTCTGAGAACTGCAGTGGCAGGATGCCCATGCCGACCAGATTCGATCGATGGATGCGCTCGTAGCTTTCGGCGATAACGGCGCGCACCCCCAGCAAACGTGGGCCCTTTGCGGCCCAGTCGCGTGAGGAGCCGGAGCCGTATTCTTTTCCGGCGAGAATGACGAGCGGCGTCTTGCGCTCGGCATACTTTACGCTGGCGTCGAAGATGCTCATCTGCTCGCCTTCGGGCAAGAGGCGCGTGACGCCACCTTCCGTTCCCGGAGCGAGCTTATTGCGCAGGCGGACGTTGGCGAAGGTGCCGCGCACCATGACTTCATGGTTGCCGCGACGCGATCCGTAGGAGTTGAAGTCGGCCGGCGTAACGCCGTGTTCGGTCAGATATTTACCGGCAGGTCCGTTCAACTTGATGGAGCCTGCAGGCGAAATGTGATCCGTAGTCACGCTGTCGCCGAGGACGGCCAGCACGCGGGCGCCGTGGATGTCCTGGACCGGAGCCGGAGTGGCTGGCATGCCGTCGAAATAGGGAGCTTTGCGGATATAGGTGGAGTCGGGCTCCCACTGGTAAACATCACCGGTGGGGAATTTGAGGCCCTGCCAATTGCTGTCGCCGTCGGTGACGGTTGAGTATTCCTTGCGGAAGATCTCAGAATCGATGGACGAGGCGACAACGTCGGAGACTTCTTTCTGCGTTGGCCAGATGTCTTTGAGATAGACAGGCTGACCGTCTTTGCTCTTGCCGATCGGGTCATTGGTGAGGTCGTGGTCGATGCGGCCTGCGAGTGCGTAGGCGACGACGAGCGGCGGCGACATGAGGTAGTTGGCGCGCACATCAGAGTTAATGCGGCCCTCGAAGTTGCGATTGCCGCTCAGCACAGAGACGGCGACAAGGCCATGATCTTCAATGGATTTTGAAACGTCCGTCGGCAGCGGGCCGGAGTTTCCAATGCAGGTGGTGCAGCCATAGCCGACGACGTTGAAGCGCAGCTTGTCGAGGTAGGGCAGCAGGCCGGCTTTTTCGTAGTAGTCGGTAACGACGCGCGAGCCGGGCGCGAGCGAGGTCTTGACCCACGGCGGAACGGTGAGGCCTTTTTCGACGGCCTTCTTTGCGAGAATTCCGGCGGCGACCATCACGGATGGATTCGAAGTATTGGTGCAGCTGGTGATGGCGGCGATGACGACCGAGCCGTGATCGAGATACTTGTCCACGTCTACGCCAAAACGGCCCTTAATTGTGGCAGTAGGGCCTTGCTCATGCACTCCGTGAACGGCATCCGGAGTTTCCGCAGGATGGCCGCCTTCACCCTCCCAACGGACAACCTGACGCACGCCATTCTTATCGGCATTGGGGCCGAGAAGATTCGGAAGCTGCTTCTTGAAGCTCGCGCCTGCTTCCTTGAGCAGCACCCGATCCTGCGGACGCTTGGGGCCGGCGACGCTTGGCTCAACCGTTGCCAGATCGAGTGAGATGGTCTGCGAGTATTCGGCTTCCGGCGACTCTGCCGTGTGGAAGAGGCCCTGTTCCTTGTAATATGTTTCGACGAGCTGGATTTGCTCCTCGCTGCGACCAGTGAGACGCAGGTAGCGCAGAGTTTCTGCATCGACGGGGAATATGCCGCAAGTCGCGCCATATTCGGGCGCCATGTTGGCGATGGTGGCGCGGTCGGCGAGCGAGAGCTCGGCAATGCCTGCGCCGTAGAACTCGACGAATTTGCCGACGACGCCGAGCTTGCGCAGCATTTCCGTCACGGTGAGAACTAGATCGGTGGCGGTCGCGCCTTCGCACAGCTTGCCGGTGAGCTTGAATCCGACAACCTGCGGGACCAGCATTGAGACGGGCTGGCCGAGCATGGCGGCTTCGGCTTCAATGCCGCCGACGCCCCATCCGAGAACGCCGAGACCGTTGATCATGGTGGTGTGGGAGTCGGTGCCGACGAGCGTGTCGGGATAGGCAAGGGGATTCTCGCCATCGGTGGTGAAAACGACGCGAGCGAGATATTCGAGATTGACCTGGTGGCAGATGCCCATGCCGGGCGGCACGGCGGAGAAGTTGTGGAATGCTGACTGGCCCCACTTGAGGAACGCGTAGCGCTCGCGGTTGCGTTGAAATTCGAGCATTGCGTTGAGCGAGTACGAGTTGCTGGTGCCGTACTCATCGACCTGTACGGAATGGTCGATGACCAGCTCGGCTGGTTGCAGCGGATTGATCTTGTCCGGGTTGCCGCCGAGTTGTTTCATGGCGTCGCGCATGGCGGCGAGATCGACGATGGCGGGAACGCCGGTGAAATCCTGCATGAGGACGCGGGCGGGCATGTAGGCGATTTCGCGCGAAGGCTCGGCCTTCGGGTCCCACTTGGCGAGGAATTCAATGTCGTCGGCAGTGACGCTCTTGCCGTCTTCCTGGCGCAGCAGGTTTTCGAGCAGAATGCGCAGGCTGTAGGGCAGGCGCGAGAGACTGATTCCCTTCTTTTCGAGGGCGTTGAGGCGAAAAATTTTGTAGGTGCGGTTCCCAGTCTTCAATGGCGACTGGCTGCCAAAACTGTTTCCAAGCTGGCTCATTGGGATCCTTCCTTATTGTGCTGAGGCCATCGAGGTGGCGCGAATCTTCGTCCGCGCGGGCTATTGATAAGCGCGGAGGCGGTCAACAGAAAAGCTTAATCAGATGCGATGGATTCGTCCACGGTCCGGATGGCCGTGGCGAAAACGCTTGAGACGGGGCGGGACGAGGCTTTTCATGGTCCTGGAAGTATTTTAACGCGGCTGTTACAGGTGTTTCTGTAATTTGCCTAAAGGGACCAGAATTTTCCATAGATATTGAAGCCCTGCAACCGACGCTACAAAAACAGCGTCTCTTAAGCAAAGCATCTTTGCGGCAAAGCACTGCAGAGAGAGTTCGATCCCAGGACGCACATACTCGTGAGGGAAACTTACTGCGACCATGCGCCGATTTTCTTTTTCTTCGCTTCTGATTTTGTTTGTTCTGTTCCCGTGCGTGGGGATGTCTGGCGCGTCGGAGAGCGCCGTGCGTCCGCTGCTGGTCGGCTACTTTCCGCAATGGGGCATTTATAACGATCCACAGTATTTTGTGAAAGATCTGATCACGAGCGGTTCTGCTCCCCTGCTCGATCAGCTGAATTATGCGCAGGGCTTTATTGTGAATGCGCACTGCGCGGTCGCTGATCCGAATGCAGATTTGAACCTGACTTACACAACAATCAACAGCGTCAATGGTTTGGCCGATAACCCTCTTTCGCCGTTGCGAGGGAGCTTTCATCAGCTTCAGGAGCTGAAGAAGCTCTACCCGCGGATGAAGATTTTGATTTCGCTGGAGGGCAAAGCCTCGTCGTTTGCGGACGCCGCGCAGCCTGAGAAGCGCGCAGCTTTTGTCGCCTCCTGCGTCGATATGTTTGTGCGCGGGCACTTTGCTGCGGGGATCGATTCGCCGGGGGTCTTTGACGGCTTTGATGTGGACTGGGAGTATCCCCAGCAGGAAGATGTGGCGAATTATCTTGCGCTCCTGCAGGAGTTCCGCAAGCAGCTGGATGCATTGCATCCTGGGCTGAAGCTGACTGTGGCCGCCGGGCCGAGTCCGCGCATGTACCACAGCGTGGATTTCGCGGAAGTGGCCAAAGTCGTCGATCTGGTTGGGTTGATGAACTATGACTACAGTGGTCCCTGGCGGAGCGAGACAGGTTTTCATGCGCCGTTATATAGCGATCATGGCGGCAATGCGGACGGGACGGTTCGCGCATATGAAGATGCCGGTGTCCCGGCGGAAAAGCTGCTGCTGGGCGTGCCTTTCTATGGATATTCATGGAAGTCAGTCGGTGCGGAGAATCATGGGCTTTTCCAGCCCGGCGAGGCAGTGCACGAGGATCGCCCGTATCGATATATCCAGACGATCATTGGTTCGTCGACGGTGTATCGAGATGCGAATGCACAGGCGCCCTGGCTGTATGACGGAGACACATTCTGGACCTATGAAGACCCGGTCTCTGCGCGGTTCAAGAGCACATATGCGGAGCAGCATCATCTGGGCGGCGTGATGGTGTGGGAGCTGGGTGAGGACTCGAGCGATGGGCAGCTATTGAAGGCAGTGAGTGCGGGGTTGCATGCTCCTGCCGTGCCGACTCAGGTTGGTGGAGCATCGCCAGTGAGTGCGAGTGCGAATGGCGATGCAAAGGAATAAAGCATCTTCCCGATGTAGAGGAGAAACAGGTCCTTCGCTTCGCTCAGGATGACAGATCAAAATGCGAACAAGGAAAGGCCCGGCGTGATGACCGGGCCTTTCTCTTATTTATCAGTGGAAGCTTTGCTGCTGGCACTCTTGCTGGTCTTCGACCTTGGTGAGCACATTGCCGGCAACCGTAAGGGTGCGGCTGAAGCAATGATGCAACGAGTCCTGATAGACGAAAGTCTGTTTGCTGCTCTGGTTGGAGTTCTGCCCTAATGAGAAGCCCGTGGGTGACGCTACAAATAAGGCCGTGTCGGCGGGAGTCACTTCATTCGAAGTATGGCTTTCAAAGACCGGCAATCCTTCCAGCGTGTCGGTTTCATCACGCTGGAATTTCTGATCGATCGATGTGGTCGACGCGATATCACCGTTGCTCTGCACCGTCTGCACGAGGCTCACATTGATGGGGTAGGAGAAGTTTGTTTCTTTTGTGGTGAACAGCGGACCTTCTCTCGTGGTTGTTTCTGAGTGAAGAGTCGAAGTCTGCACAGCGCTCTGCGCAAATTCGCTGGCGGAATTCGTAATCTGCTGAACGCTATTGAACTGAGCTTGCTGTTGAATCCTGGTGTCGACACGGCCATGCGATGTGTTTACATAGCCTTCGATGGTGAAGTTATGCGTATTTGCAACTGTCACAGTGCCAGAACCCTGGCCGTTTGCATTGAGATTCACTGTATTGGTGACGGAGGGAGTGGGCGCCGCAAGCGTGTCTTGTGTAAGCGCGCCGCTAAGATGCTTGCTGCCGTGATCCTGATAGACAAGCAGTTGCGCGGTTACTGAAAAGAAATTGAAGGCGTTGAAGACACTCACGCCAACGGTATGCTGCTGGCCATCATTCAGCGTTCCGGCAAAAGGTGTAAGGTCCACGCGGTAAGGGACGAGATTCAGCGTCTGCACGCCGGGAACGGGCACCCACAGACCGGGATCAAGGCCTCCGGTATATATCCATGGGTAGACGGGGGCGATACCCGCAGGTTTGCCATCAACACTAATCTCGACCTCGCGGAAGGCTGTGTTCTGGCAATCATTCAATGGGCCGGCGATGTTGTTAGGCACGCATAAGAACCATTGCTCTTCCACATTCTGACTCTGCGCGATCACATCGAGATAAGCGGCTTCCGTGTTTTGCGGCAACGTGAAGGACTGCGTCACTGTGGGGTTTGTAGAAGTGATCTGGAAAGAGCTATTGCCGCTGTCCTGCACGGGCAAAACCGCATCCGCTGTGACAGGAGCCGGATTGGCGAAGTTGGACTGAAAAAACTCAAGTTTAAAGGTGCCGAAGATGATCGAATTCAGGCCATCGGCGCCCACGATATTACCGAGGCTTGCGAAGCCGGTCTGCGGTGTTTTGAAGAGCGAACTGTAATCGGTCAGATCGCGCTCCACGTGCCAGGTATCGGTCTGGGTCTTCAGCGGCTCGGCAGTGGTGCCGAAGTAGATGTTGACGCCGCCGAAAAAGACTTGTCCGGTCCGGTCGAACTGCACCCCCGGCTGGATGGAGAAATCGCCGGTGAAGATGACCTTGGACCAGGGTCCGGGACAATCGGCTGGTGGAGTGAAGTTAAAGTCTTTGTTGTTGAAGTCGTCGAATGCCTGATTGGTAAGCAGCGTAACTTCACAGTGTTTCGTGTTCGGGCGTGGCACCGGCGGGTCCGCTGTCGCTTCAAGAGACGAACCGACGGAGAACTGGCTGGACGATGTTGTGGAACTTGAGGATTGTGCGAGCGACAGGGTTGAGCCCGCGAGGCCTATGGCCAGGAGGGTGGTGAAGGCGATTGTTCTGAACTGTGCGAGCGGGGGATACGAGCACATGCGTCTGACTCTCCTTAAAACGAAGGAACGGCAAGCATATCACCGCCGCTGGAGAGTTTTCTTCAGGCTTGCCCTGAAAATGTTTGCCATAGCAGAAACAGATTCAGCGAGATGATAACGGCAACTGTGAGCCAGCCCAGGAGCTGAGTCGGATGGCTGTTTATAAACTTTCCCATAACCTTCTGGTTGCCGGTAAGGAGAAGCAGCGGCACGAGCGCAAAGGGCAAGGTAAAGCTGAGGACGACCTGCGAGAGGATGAGAATCTTCAGCGGGTCGAGGCCGGAGGCGATGACGAGGATCGCGGGGATGAGCGTGAGCAGTCGCCGCAGGAAGATGCTGAATTTGACATCGAGAAAGCCTTCGAGAATGACCTGCCCGGCCATGGTTCCGACGGTTGACGATGACAATCCGGAGCAGAGAAGCGCAATGGCGAAGACCGTTGCCGATACGGAGCCGAGCAGAGGCCCCAGAGTGTGATGGGCTTCTTCAATGGACATGCCGTTTTGCCAATGCCGTCCGGCAAATGCAGCGGCGGCAACGATGACCATTGCGGAATTGACCAGCCACGCCGCATTCATGGCAGCAAAGACGTCGATGGTTTCAAAGCGAAGGTGGCGCAATCTAGCCCGGAATTGGCGATGGGGCGTTTCGGCAATTTCACTCTGCACGCGCGGCTGCACCAGGGCCGAATGTAGATAAATGACATGCGGCATGACCGTCGCGCCCAGCATACCGACGGCGATGTAGATGCTTTTGCTGTCGATGGTGGGGATGAGGGTGTGGATGGCGATGGCATGCCAATCCGGATGGATGAAGAACATTTCTATCGCGTAGCAAAGGCCAATGATGCAGACGAAGCCCATGATGGCGAGTTCGAGTTTGCGAAAGCCCCACAGCTCCATTGCAAGGATGGCGAAGACACAGATTGCGGAGGCCACGGCCGCTGCTAACAGGATTTCGGTCTTACTCCAGCCGTAGCGCGTGAGCCAGCTGCCGACAAGCAGATAAAATCCCAAGGCCGCGCCGAGGAATTCTGCCATATCGGTCGCCAGAGCGGAGATTTCCGCGGCTATCCACAAGCCAATGGTCACCGGGCGTGAAAACTGATCGCGGCAGTTCTGCGGCAGGGTTCTGGCGGTGGCGATGCCGAGTTTGGCCGCCAGATACTGGATGAGGATTGCCATGGCATTCGACCACAGCAACACCCACAGCAGGCGATAACCGAAGCGCGCGCCGCCATCGAAGTTGGTGGCGAAGTTACCCGGATCGATATAAGCGATGCTGGCGACAAAGGCCGGTCCGAAGTAGTACCACAGCTGAGAGGACCGCATGCGCGGCAACTTCTGCCGGATAGGGCCTGCTTCGGATTGTGCGGTAGGAAAGGTCATGCTGGAATCTGAGTTGAGTATAGGGTGGGCGGACAGAGAAGTAAACTATAGTTAACTAAATTTTATTAATAATTATTCAGATATTTGTTCCGGGCTTGGCGAGTATCCGATGGTGCTGTAGCCTTTGTTAAGAAAAAGGGAGTGATGAGCAGGCATGAAAGTTCTTGTCATTGGCTCTGGGGGCCGGGAACACGCTCTTGCATGGGCGATTCGGAAGTCGCCGCGGGTGAGCGAGGTGGTGTGCGCGCCGGGCAATGGCGGCATTGCGCAGGTTGCCCGGCTGGTGCACGCGAACCAGAAAGATGTGAACGACATTCTGCGTGTCGTGGTCGCGGAGAACCCTGACCTGACGGTGGTGGGCCCCGAAGTGCCGCTCGCCCTCGGTCTGGTGGACGAGCTGCAGCGCAGGAGTCTCGCCGTCTTTGGACCGACGCGCGTGGCAGCAATGCTTGAGACGAGCAAGTCGTTTGCCAAGCGCTTTATGCAGCGGTACAAGATTCCGACGGCAAACTATGCCGTGTGCACGACAGCCGAAGAAGCGCTGGGCACGCTCGATCTTTTTCATCTTCCGGTCGTGATCAAGGCCGACGGGCTGGCTGCGGGCAAAGGTGTGCTGATCTGCCAGACGAAAAAAGAGGCGCAGGATGGCATCGCCGAACTTTTCAGCGGCAAGCTGCTGGGAACAATGGAAACCAGCATTGTGATCGAGGAATTTCTTGAGGGCGAGGAGATTTCGTTTCTTGTTCTGAGTGACGGAAAACATGGTGTGTCGCTGGTTCCGGCGCAGGACCACAAGCGCATCGGGGAAGGAGATACCGGACCGAATACAGGCGGCATGGGTGTCTATTCGACCGATACGATGCTGGACCCGCAGATGCGCGACTGGATCATGCACCATATTGTGCAGCCGACGATTGACGGCATGGCGGCGGAGGACACGCCCTTTGTTGGCGTGCTTTATTGCGGATTGATGATGACGGCACGCGGCCCGATGGTGCTCGAATACAATGCCCGCTTTGGCGATCCGGAGACGCAGGCGATTCTGGTGCGGCTGGAGAGCGAGCTGCTGGATGGATTGGAAGCATGCGTGGAAGGTCGCTTGACTGAGTCGGAGTTTCGCTGGAGACCGGGGGCCTCGGCATGCGTGGTTGCGGCTTCGCAGGGATACCCGGGGAGCTATACGACAGGACAGCGCATTACCGGACTGGACGAGGCGGCGAAGATTCCCGGAGTGCAGATTTTTCATGCCGGAACGTCGCTACTCGATGGCAACTACCTGACGAATGGCGGGCGGGTGCTGGCGGTTACGGCGGCAGCAGATACGTTGGAGCATGCGCTTGGGCTGGCGTATGAGGGCATGAGCAGAATTCATTTTGAGGGCATGTATTTTCGGCGCGATATCGGGCATCGTGCGTTGAAGCTGAAAACAAAGGCTTAGCTATGGTCATCAAAGACGATCTTGCTGTCGATATCGCCACCCCGGCGGGGCCGATGCGCACGTACTTCTTTCATCCGGCAGCTGAGGGCCGCTATCCCGGGGTGATTTTCTATTCCGAAATATTTCAGCTTACGGAGCCGGTTCGGCGGTTTGCGTCGTTTATTGCCGGGCACGGATATATTGTCGCTGTGCCTGAGGTGTATCACGAACTGGAAGAGCCGGGTACGGTGTTGGCCTACGATCAGGCAGGAGCCGACAAGGGCAATGAAGACAAGTACGCGAAGGAATTGTCTTCTTATGACGGTGATGCGCGTGCCCTGATTGACTATCTGCGGACGATGCCGCAGTGCAACGGACATCTTGGGACGATTGGAATTTGCCTGGGCGGACATCTTGCTTTTCGCGCTGCGATGAATCCGGAGATTCGCGCCGCTGCCTGCTTCTATGCGACAGACGTGCATTGCGGGACACTGGGCAAGGGAAAGAACGATGATTCGCTGGCGCGGGCCTCGGAGATCAAAGGCGAACTGCTGCACATCTGGGGACGGCAGGATCCGCATGTTCCGCTTGAGGGCCGTTTGAAGATCAAGGCACGGCTCGATGAAGTGGGGGCGAATTATCAGTGGTTCGAGGTGAATGGGGCGCACGCCTTTATGCGGGATGAAGGGCCTCGCTATGACCCGGAGCTCGCCTATCAATGCTATGGGTTGGTGTTGGCATTGCTGCACCGGCAGCTCTATCTATAGGAGAAAGCATGGAACATTCCGCTGTCACGCTCGAAGCTTTGCTGGCCGATTACGAAGTTATCGCCGCACGCTGGCAGAAGTTTTTCGAGGTAAATCCGGGCGCAGCTTTAGTTCCGACGGACATCGCCAAGTCAAAGAATATCGGCGAGTTGGTGTGGCACATCTATGCCGCGTCGTTTCGGCATGCGCAGAGATTGCTCGGCGAAGAAGTGACTGATCTTGAAGGAACAGTGACGGTGCGCGATATTGCTTCGGCTTTTGCGCTCAAGGATGAGGCGATTCGCAAGATGAAGCAATTTTTGGCCAATACGTCCGAGATGGCGCTGAAAGAGCAGCTCGAATTCAAATCACGCATCACCGGGCGGATCAGTTATGGAAGCAGGCGCAAGCTCTGCCTGCACATCCTGGTGCATGCGATCCGGCATTGGGCGCAGATCGGAACGCTGGTGCGGATCGGGGGATATCCGCCGGACTGGCCGCAGGATATCTGGTTCAGCGAGGCGATTGCGTAGATACGAGCGACTAACTGTCCAGCTTCTTCGTCACTAACTCGTTCAGCAGCGCAGGATTTGCCTGTCCCTTGGAGAGCTTCATGACTTGGCCGATGAAGAAGGCAGCAACCGTCTTCTTGCCGCCGCGGTATTGCTCGACCTGCTTCGGGTTGGCGGCAATAATTTCGTCGATCATCTTTTCAATGGCTGCCGGATCGGTGATCTGCTGCGGCTTTTCGCGCTCGTAGACGGTGCCGAAGTCTTCGCCATTCTCGAATGCTGCGTCGAAGAGTTGCTTGAGCTGCTTGCTGGAGAGCTTGCCATCTTCGGCAAGGTCGGCGGCGAGCGCGATGCCCTTCATGGTGATCGGCGACTGCTCGAGCTCCAGGCCCTTCAGCTTGAGGCGGCTGGTGAGCTCACCCTGTACGAGGTTCGCCACACGTTTCGGACTTTTTGCTGCTTTGGCTGCTGATTCAAACTGATCGGCGAAGGCCTGTGTTGCGGTGAGCGTCTGTGCGTCCTGCTCCGAGATTTCGTACTCGGTGACCATACGCTTGCGGCGCGCTTCCGGCAGCTCAGGCATCTGCTTTGCGATTTCCGCTTTGCGTTCCGCGGTGACGATGAGCGGCGGAAGATCCGGTTCCGGGAAATAGCGGTAGTCGTGGGCCTGCTCTTTTGAGCGCATGGAGTAGGTGCGGCCTTCGTTTGCATTCCACAGGCGTGTTTCCTGTATGACGCGGCCGCCGCTTTCGATGACCTCGACCTGCCGCTCGATCTCGTATTCGAGTGCGGCGCGGATGAAGCGGAAGCTGTTGACGTTCTTCACTTCGGCCTTCGTGCCGAATTTTTCCTGTCCGCGCGGCCGCACGCTCACGTTGGCGTCGCAGCGCAGGGAGCCTTCTTCCATGTTGCAATCGCTGACGGCGGTGTAGAGCAGGATCTCTTTCAGCCGCGTAAGGTACTCGTAGGCCTCGTCGGGTGTGCGGATGTCCGGCTCGCTGACAATCTCAATCAGTGGTGTACCGCAGCGGTTCAGGTCGACGTAGGTGCGCGTCGCGGAGTCGGGAAAGCCGTCGTGCAGGCTCTTGCCTGCGTCCTCCTCCATGTGCAGGCGGGTGATGCCAATGCGCTTGATCCCGTGAGGTGTGGGCACTTCGATCCAGCCGTGCTCCGCGAGTGGCTTGTCGAACTGGGAAATCTGGTAGCCCTTGGGCAGGTCAGGGTAGAAGTAATTTTTGCGGGCGAAGATGGAGCGCTCGCGCACCTGGCAGTTGAGTGCCAGCGCAGCCAGCGTGGCGAACTCAACGGTCCGCTCATTCAAAACGGGCAGCGCGCCGGGCAGGCCGAGGCACACGGGGCAGACATGCGTATTGGGAGGCGCGCCGAACTGGTTCGAGCAACCACAGAAGGCCTTCGTTTTAGTCAGCAACTGCACGTGGACTTCGAGTCCGATGACCGGTTCGTACTTCGCCAGAACGTCCGGCGACACGCTCGCTGTAGTAGCCATAGATAGGTTGATTTTAGCAGTGCGGATCAGTGTTGGTTGATAGGTGCGGCTAGAAGATGACCTTGAGGCGAACACCGAGAACCGCTGTCTGGTTGATTTTGTTTGGTATGGAGGGATGGCGCAGCCATTCGACGTCCGGCGAGAATTCGAGGCTGTCACTTAATTTCAAGCGGTAGAAGAACTCGGTCAATTCTTCGAGACGCTGGCCTGGAGTGCTGGGGCGCGTCCACGTACTGGCTGCGCCGAAGAGATCGGCTTTTTTGCGGCCAAAGGGCGCGACATTGGCGAGACCAATGGTTTCCACTTGCTTGGTCGTTGATCCCGTTGCCGCGTTGATACCCCAGCGGCCAAAGGGCAGCCAGCCATTGTTGAATTCCCAGTCTGCGCCGATGCCGACGCCGGTGCCGCGGCCCAGTTCCTTTGTATCGTTATGCCAGACGGCTGCGCGGATGTTGCGTCCCTGTTCCGTTTGCATGTTCGACTTCCAGCCCACTTCCCATGACTCGTAGTAGTGGCCGTCGAAGAGCGTCTGGGTGCCGGTCCAGGGCTTCGCTTCCGCATCGACGATGAGGGCGTGGGTGTAGAAGCCGTTCGGTGGGCCAATCTCTATGGCTGCGCCGGGTGCATAGGTGCCAAGGCGCGGCTCCGATGGATTGCCGTCGAAGGGGCCGCCGAGGAACTGCGAGGTCTCGTCGTTGTTCACGGGGCTAAGGCCGATGTGCTGGTTGGGGTGCAACTTGCCGATATAAAGTGCGACCCTCTGCGCAGCCCATGTCTGCCTGAAATAGAGCAGATTGATGGTAATGGGGCGCTGAGCGCCGCCTCCTTGCAGCGAGTTGAGGCCAAGGATCGAGCCGAGGCTGTCGCTCAGATTCCATTGCTGGCTCTGGCCGATATTTGTGCCCGAACGCAGCAGCATGGTGAAGGAGCTGGAGTCCTTGCCGTGCGTGTGGGCGGTCCAGTCTCCCTGAAAGTCCAGTCGTGCGCTGATCTGGCCATGCCGAGTATCTGGAGTGACGGTAGCGTATTGGTACAGAAAGGTGTAAGAGGCCTTGAGATTGAGATTTGTCGCCTTCTTCAGCCGCAGATTCGCCGCAGCGACGGGGCCAAGGATCGGGCAGAGAGGGTCGGGTTGCCAAAGAGAATATTTCGAAGCTCCGGGTCTTATGCCGGGGCTATTTTGGCAGATATCCTGTGAGTTTGGCGTGCTTTGCGCCGTTGTGACCGCAGATCCCAGCAGGAGAAGAGAACCCAGCAAGCCCCGATGAAGTCGCACTGCGGTCCCTTTCACGGACAGAATGAGACAACACGACCACGCAGAAACATTGTATGCCAGAGCTACGCAGAGCCGGACTGGTGCCAGCGCTGCTAAACTGAAGCAGCATGATCCTGCCGTTTGTCCGCGAATTATTGGCGGATCTGGAGCATTCTCCTTCTTTTGAACAGGCGCGGAGGCATCTCGCCCTTGCCCGTGGGCGCCGTCGTGTGTCTGGATTGACCTCAACGGCCCGCTCTCTGTACCTTCCGTTTTTTGCGCGCGCGGCCAACGTTCCAGTCGTGATTGTGGTTGCCGATAACAAAGCCGCCGATACGTTGCAGATCGCTTTGCGGGCTGGATGCGAGCTCACGGGCGCGATTGTTCCGGAGCGGGTTTTGAAGCTGCCGGCGCACGATGTGCTGCCCTTTGAAAATCTTTCGCCGCATCCTGAAGTGCAGGAACAGCGCGCCGCGACGCTGTGGAAGATGGCGACCGGCGGAGCTTCGATCGTCATTGCCCCGGTAGAAGTGGCGGCGATGCGGTTCTTCGCTGCCGATTATTATGCCGATCTGGCGCGTACGCTTCGGCGCGGTGAAGAGATCGACATTGACGCGCTGATTACGCACCTGAGCAGTGTCGGCTATACCGCGAACGATATTGTGGAGATGCCGGGCCAATTTACGCGGCGCGGCGGCATTCTCGATGTCTATTCGCCGGAAGTGGACCGGCCGGTGCGTGTGGAGTTCTTTGGTGATGAGATCGATTCGATTCGCAAATTCGATCCCGAATCGCAACGGTCCTCTACTCCGCTGGATGAAGCGGTACTGCTACCGCTGACGGAAACTCCGATGACGGAGCGTCTGCTGGCGGCGGTGCATGCACGGCTAAGCGGTGCGCGACTCGAATCTGCGGACGATCCGGAATTGATGGCAGAAGCGGTAGCGGCCGGTGGTGTAAGCGTTTTTCCGGGATGGGAGTTTTTTTCGCCGGTTGCCGGAGCCGATAAGACGTTGCTTGATCTCTTTTCGCGTTGCGCGCTTTTTGTGGAAGAGCCGGCGATGGTCAAAAACCAGATTGATCGCTGGTGGAACAAAGTCGAGCAGCGGCATGACCGCAGCGGCATTGGCTCGCTGATTCAACCCCACGATATCTATATGCGTCCGGAGCTGCTGCTTGCGCAGCTGGCATCGCACCCGGGGTTGGATATAGATCAGCTCGGCGCGGTGGATGTGCTGGAAGAAGACGAGACGCTGGGTGAAATTGAATTTGCCTCGCGGCCAACACTGCGCTTTCATGGCTCGATTCCCGCATTCATCGAGCAGGTGCGCACGCTGATGCAGCAGGAAACGCGCATGCTGCTCGCCGCTCCAAACCAGGGCGAAGTGGAGCGGCTCGCCAACCTGCTGCGCGAGTATGAGATGCCGTACCGGCTTGGCAGCCGCATTCAGCACGCCGGCAGCGAGACGATCTACGACGAATCGAGCTATCTAGCGGGCGATTTGCGCACACCGATTCTGGTGCGCAGTCAGCTGGCGAACGGTGTCAGCCTCCCGGAGGCGAATCTTGTCGTCTTCGGAGCGAATGATTTTTCAGACGAAGCGGATGTGATGGCTCGTCCGGCGCCGAAGAAGTCGAAGACCGCCGCGTTTGTCTCGGACTTTCGCGATCTCACTGTGGGTGATTACGTCGTTCACGTCGAGCATGGCATTGCGCGCTATGTGGGACTGAAAGAAATTGCGCAGGACGGCGTCACGATTGAATTCATGATTCTGGAGTTTGCGGAGCAGGCGCGTTTATATGTGCCCCTGACGCGACTCGATCTGATTCAGAAATATCGCTCGACCGATGCCGGGCCTGCTCCGATACTGAACAAGCTTGGCTCGCAACAGTGGGCCAAGACAAAAGCGCGTGTCAAGAAGGCCATGCAGGACATGGCTGACGAGTTGCTGAAACTCTACGCGCAGCGCAAGGCCGCGCAGGGGCATGCGTTTTCTCCGGACAATGAGTTTCAGCACGAGTTTGAAGACGCCTTCGACTACAACGAAACCGATGATCAGCTGAACGCGATTAACGACATCAAACGCGACATGGAATCGCATATGCCGATGGATCGGCTGCTGTGCGGGGACGTGGGTTATGGAAAGACGGAAGTAGCCATGCGCGCCGCGTTCAAGGCTGTGCAGGATGGCAAACAGGTTGCCGTACTTACGCCGACGACGGTTCTCAGCTTCCAGCACTTCGAGACTTTCAAAAAGCGCTTCAGCCTCTTTCCGATCAACATTGAAATGATCTCGCGCTTCCGCACAGCGAGAGAACAGAAGCTGATTCTTGAACAGGTGGAGATGGGCAAGGTCGACATCCTGATCGGCACGCATCGGCTGCTTTCAAAAGACATCAAGTTTCATGATCTCGGCCTGCTGGTTGTGGACGAAGAGCAGCGCTTCGGCGTGCGGCATAAAGAGCGCTTGAAGCAGATGCGTCAGTCGATTGATGTGCTGGCCATGTCGGCAACGCCCATTCCGCGCACGCTGCATATGTCGCTGGTGGGCTTGCGCGACATGAGTGTGATCGAGACGCCGCCCAAAGACCGCATGGCGATTCAGACCGTCGTTGCCAAGTTTGATGAAAAGCTGATCCGTTCCGCATTGGAGGTGGAACTCGAGCGAGGCGGCCAGATTTATTTTGTCCATAACCGCGTAGAGACGATTTACGAACTTGCTGCCAAGCTTCAGGAACTGGTGCCAGCGGCCCGCATTACCGTCGGTCACGGGCAGATGGGTGAAAGCGAGCTGGAGAAGGTGATGCTCTCATTCATGCACCATGAGCACGATGTGCTGGTGGCGACGACGATCATCGAAAACGGTCTGGATATTCCGCTGGCGAATACGATCATCATCAATCGCGCTGACCGGCATGGCCTGTCAGAGTTGTATCAGCTGCGCGGACGCGTGGGCCGCTCGAATCGGCGAGCGTATTCGTACCTTCTGATTCCGCCGGAGCAGGAATTAACGGAGATTGCGCGCAGACGGCTGGCAGCGCTGAAGGAATTTTCCGATCTCGGTGCCGGATTCAAAATTGCCGCGCTCGATCTTGAATTGCGCGGCGCGGGCAACATGCTTGGCGGCGAGCAGAGCGGCCATATCGAGGCCGTCGGATTTGAAATGTACACCGGCATGCTCGAAGAGGCCGTCGCCAAGCTAAAGGGCGAAGAGCGCGTTGAAGTGCCTGTGACGCAGCTGAACCTCGGTATCAGCTTGCGTATCGACGAGAACTATATTGAGGAAGAAAACCAGCGGCTGCGCATTTATAAGCGAATTGCCGGGGCGCAGACCGAAGGCGCAGTTGCCGATGTGCAGGCTGAGCTGGAAGACCGTTATGGTCCGGTTCCTGAGGGAGTGAAGCTGCTGCTCGAAGCAGCGCTGTTGCGTGCCGAGTGTGAGCGCGTTGGCGTGGCGCAAGCCGATCGCAAGCGCGATCAACTACACCTTCGGTTTACGGAACATGCCAGCATCGATCCTGGGCGCCTGATGAAGCTGGTTGCCAGGAATGCCAAGCGCGGCGCGCAGTTTACTCCGCAGGGTGTGTTGCGGTATCCGCTTGCACAGACGAAGCCGGATGAAGTTCTGATGGAGATTCGCTTGTTGCTGGATGAGTTGACGGTCGAGACGGTAGCAGCAAAATAAGATCGATCATTGTTACAAATTTAAGTTACAGGTAGAGTTACACATTGAAACGAGGCCGCTTTTGAGAAAGAAACTAATTCCTCTCCTCATCGCTTTTGGAGGCATGATGGTAACAACCTTCGCTGCCGCGCACGCGCAGGGGCTGGATGCCAATGCTATCTTTCGCGTATTGGCTGACAGGTATTTTGAGCAGTCGACATTCGCCTACAATCCCACACAAGGCACGAGCGCCGGCCTGCATCAATACAACTCGAAGCTGGAAGATTACAGCCGCGCAGCAGTGGATGCGCAGATCAAGACTCTGCTTGACTTTAAAAAACAGTTTGATGATTTGCCCGCGTTTCAGATGGACCAGTCAACGCAGGCTGACCGTGAAATGGTGCTCAATGACATTCAGAGCAGGCTGCTGACTCTGCAGACGATTAGGCCGTGGGAGAAGAATCCTGATACCTATTCAAGCGGCATCACAAACAGCGCTTTTGTTCTGATGGAGCGCAACTTTGCGCCGTTGAATGAACGGCTTGGATCGCTTGTGGCGCGTGAAAAACAGATGCCCGCGGTATTCACCGCTGCGCGGCAAAATCTCAAGAATCCGCCGCGCATCTACACGGAAATTGCGCTCGAACAGTTGCCCGGCATCATCAGATTCTTTGAGAATGATGTGCCGGAAGCATTCAAGGATGCTACCGATCCTGCGACGAAGGCTGAATTCAAGAAAACCAACGCGGAGGTCATTGCGGCTCTCCAAAGCTACGAAACGTGGGTGAAGCAGGACCTGCTGCCGCGATCGAATGGTGATTTCCGTCTGGGCGCCGATACCTTTTCAAGAAAACTCCAATATGACGAGATGGTGGATACGCCTCTCTCGAAGCTACTGGAGATTGCTTACGCCGATCTGCACAAGAATCAGGCCGAGTTCGCGCGTGTCGGCAAGGAGGTGGACCCTTCGAAAACGCCCCAGGACGTGCTGGCTGAGTTGGCAGGGATTCATCCTGCTCCGGATCAGCTGCTGCAGACCTTCCGCGACACTTTCAGTGGGTTGATATCGTTCATCGACACGAAACATATCATCACGATTCCGTCTGATGTGCGGCCCGTGCTTGAAGAGACTCCGCCGTTTATGCGGGCTACGACGCAGGCGTCGATGGATCCTCCGGGACCCTTTGAAACGCACTCGACCACGGCATATTTCAATGTCACGCTTCCGGAAAAGAACTGGACGCCGGAGCACATTGCCGAACATATGGCGGCCTTCAATGTCGGCACTGTGATCAGCACGTCTGTGCATGAGGCCTATCCGGGGCACTATGTTCAGTTCCTGTGGACCAACCATGCAAACCTGAGCAAGGTACGCAAGCTGATCGGCGCGAATACGAATATCGAAGGCTGGGCGCACTACTGTGAGCAGATGATGCTCGATGCGGGCTATGGACAACC
>Ga0206817_1038_pt1 | contig 49224 bp, 46 predicted proteins | sample Alteio_BWOrgCont_89_FD_152873 | JGI IMG/M metagenome (GOLD analysis project Ga0206817, IMG submission 152873) | Enriched cells from forest soil in Barre Woods Harvard Forest LTER site, Petersham, Massachusetts, United States -... | ecosystem: Environmental > Terrestrial > Soil > Temperate forest >...
TTCGTTGTGACCGGAGTCCGGTCATGCTGACCTGGTTTCGTCAACTGGGTCATCACGGAACTGTGCAGTTTTAGCCCCTGAGATGGAGGCGACGGCGATCCGCGTCACCGGGTGGGGCCAACAAAAAAACCCACTCAAGCTTGTCCAGACTCAAGCGGGTCATTCGGGCGCTGGCTGGTATTGGTTATTTGAAGGTCGCTTTGGAGCCCGAGATGGGGCCGTTGCTCAGGGCTTGGTACTGTCCTGAGATGGTGTGTCTGTCATTGATCCCGACACCAACGGTTTGGACGGCCTTAGGGTAGTCAAACTTGTAGTACTTCCCGCACTTGTAGTACTTCCCGCACTTGTAGTATTTCCCGCACTGGAGCAGTGCACCCTGGAACTGGCCACTGGAGCCAAGCCAAGAAAAAACGATGTCGCCCTCGTTGTTAATGGCATTGGCTTGTGAAAGCTCGGCGCCAGGGACGTCAATGTTTTTGTAGGTTTTGCCATTGTACAAAGACGAATGTACAACATTGTTCGAATCGAACCAAGCCAAGACGATGTAGCCCTGGTTGTTGATGTCTTCAGCGTAAGTAATAGTGGCGCCAGGCACGTCCAGAGTCTTGTACTTTGTTCCTTTCAAGAGAAACCCATGCCACCGCAAGCTTGAGTCTTCGTAGTAACCGACGATCTCTTTGTTATCGTTTATCCCATTAGCCACCAAGTTAATGGCCCCAGTGGGACCAGGGATGTCCGTAAATTTTCCGTTCTGGTACAAAAATCCCACCAAGTGCCCAGCATGATTCGTGTAGTACCCGACAACCTTGATCGCGCCGTTGTAAGGGAGATCAATAGCCCAGGTGTTGTGGCCTTTCGGATCATCCAGCGTTTTTACGTTCTTGCCGTTGAGAATATAGCCGTGCCGAACCCCGCTCTTGTCTTGGTATTGCCCGACCGTCACCCCTGCGTTGTTGATTCCCTCAGCCCAGGTTTGCCGTGCCCCTGGCACGCTATTCTTAGTGAATTTGAAGGTTATTGGTGGCGCATCGGCTGCAGTTGCCGCCACGACAGTGAACACCAGCACAAGCACCAGCATGGACGGTATCGCTTTGTCGTGTTTCATTGGTTTTCTCCTCTTGTAGTGCATTGGCGAAAGACCAAGATACGGACTCGTTCCATCACCGACCTCCGCCAATAAACTCGTCTGACGGAAATGCGTTTCCCGGTAGTTATGGTCATTCGTCTCAGGGGGTGGGCGTCTCAACTGGCAGCAACTGCTCTTCGGAGAGACGAAACGACTTGTCGGCAGCAAGTGTACTCCTTTGGCTAATCTTTGCAATAGCAGGCATCAGTTCGATGTGATGAAATGGCAAAGCCTGCTTTTAGCAGCCGGAGCTGCGACTCTTAGGGGATTTGAGTGAAATGGCCTGATAACGTCACTTATCCCGGATGGTTCAATTGGCTCAGTTGTGACCGTCTGCGGTAAATACGCAGCGCTAGGAAGTACCACCACAATGTCCCTGCAACAAAAATCCAAGTCGCGGCGAATACTTGGTATCGCCATGCAAAGAAAATCGCGACAAGTGAAACTGGAAAGTCACCCCACATCACGACCTCCCACGTAATCAAAAAAGGGTACTGCAGCCGTGGCGCCAGATAGCCTAGCGGAAGACTCAAGCAGGCAGCAAAATGAATTGCAGGCAAAATATAAACCCAACGTGGGCGGTCAAGGTTGGCCGAAATTGTCGGAGCCGCTCCTACGGGAGTGATAGGTGTTTTAGCCATATACATCCCGAATCATAGCTGTGGGGGTTGGGCTTGTCCAAGTTACCTCCGCACACCGCCTCCCATCGGCGAACGGGTCGTCTGTAAGGAGGGCTTCTGCGCAAAATGACGATAAATCTCGTTTACGCTCAAAACCCCCTCAATGAGTGCTAGGGCCTGTTAACATCACCCGGGTAAGACTCGAATACACAGCTCAAAGTTTTTGCTGCAAGTCGGAGGGGGTTTAATTGCCCTGGTACTTGAACAATTATTCCTGCAAGTTAACCCCGCTCGCAGCGATCCCTGGTATATAAGAACCTTGAGTTTGGCGAAGGCGTTGTCCCTGTTCTGATTTCGCAACTAATTGTGTTTTCTTTTTGTTTGCGGAGGCTAGGTAATCAAGAAAAAAGGTGGTTGAAATGCGAAATGCGGGAGTTATTTTGCTGGCAGCTTATTTGTTGTGCGTAACGGTTTCGGCAATGGCTGAAGATACGAAAAAGAAAGACTCGCAACAGAATGCGGCCTCGCTCAACCTTCAAATTGTCGACATCGTTCACACAAACACCGATGAAATGAGCACCATGTCTCCGGATCGATGCGACGCCGAGGGAAATATCTACATGCGACCTTACGGCATAGGCTTCCAGCTTGGATGGGGTCAAATTCTGAAATTCAACCCTAAAGGGGAACAAACGGTCACTTTCCTTCCGCAGCCTGGCTTTCTGCCTTCAAAGTCCTTTGTTGCTGGCGACGGGACGGTGTACGTGTTGGCAGTGGATCAGAAACAATTGACAGATCAAAGCGACAAGGACTCACGAAGGGCTCCAGACAATTATATTTTGCGCTACCGGAGTGACGGCACACTTGATCACAAAACGAAGCTGGACGCCAAGTTCTTGCCTTCCGGGTCATTTGTAGTATTCCCCTCTGGGGAGATTCTAGTCTCAGCCATCGAGGTGGCGACCGGAGTCGGACAACCGCCGAGCACTCCGTTTACAGCCCTATTCGACCAGAATGGCGTATTGGTAAAGAAAATATCCGCGAAAGAGGATGACTGGATCACCAAGGCCATTGAAGCTCGCGATACAACCAAGGTCTTGCCAAGCAAGGGAGCAAATCCTGCCGTCGCAATGGGCCAAGCTTTGATTGGGTCGGACGGCAACGCCTATGTGATGCGGGAAACTTTGCCAGCCGTGGTTTACGTCATTTCGAGCGGCGGGTCCCTGGTGCGTACATTAACTCTATCCTCTGGCGACCCTCCCAAGTTTCCAAGCATCATGCTGGAGAATCGGGGACGGCTGGCGATAATATTTCAGAACAGCGGCCCCAATGAGCAGCCGCGCCTAAAGCTGTTCGAGACGGGGAAGGGAAAAGAGATAGAGACGGTCAACATCCAACCCCAATTCGGCGTAGGAGCAGCATGCTTTAATCCTCCGAACTTTACTTTCGTTCGGGTGGAAGACGGGAAATTCGTGTTCACAATGGCGCAAGCCCGATAGTTTGAAGCAAATAAAAGCACCCGGCATGGTGGGCCGGGTGTTCCAACACGCGGAGTCCACATCGCTTCGGTAGCTGAGTCGGGTCAATGGACCGTACCCATCGACCAAGGTCCGGTTAAGAACACATCTGAGATAACTGGCGATAAATCTCGATTACACTCATCTGCCTTCCCTGACGGGATTTGAGTGAAATGGCCTGGTTGCGTCAGCGATCAACTTCCTGTTTCCCCGCCATCGATAATAGTAGTATGGCCTCGATAGCCTATGGATCCAGTAGCAAACGAGAAACGGCTGCACATAGCGGTCCAAAAATACCGATACGCGATTGGTAAGATGCCTTGTCCTGGGGCATTTGCGTCGATCCACATGCTGTTCAAGGAGCTAAGCGATCATCAGTTCCAGATGCCCCACAAGCCTTGGCTCAATCCGTACGAACTCGCCGCTCTGACCAACTATACTGCGATGTTCGGCACGGACAAGCGAAACCACAAGCTCCTTTTCGCCCTCGATAAACCGTTGAATGAATTCAAGAAACTATGGAAGCTTGCAGAAGAGAGCAACTCCTACAGCGATAACCCTGCCTATATCGCTGCGTTCATCTTGCGAATCGTTTATCAACAGCTTCCGTACGTGATCCACCCTCGTCGAATTCCATCGATGTTTTCGCGAATGGCCTTTGCCGTCGGCCTCTCCATTACGCTGATATCCTGCATCATCTATGTCGTAAACCTGGGAAGTGATCTACTACAGCTTCCTGCCAGGTTTCTGGGACGCATATGGCGCTCATTTGGTTCAGAAGCTCACCGCCTCAGGCGCGAGCCCGGCAGCCGTCCAGGCAAAACTTCAGCAGGTCAGAAATACAAAGAGCTGTACAAAAACCCATTGTTCAATGCAGTGCTCACGTTCAATCATCCCTTCCCGATTGTGATCTACTAAGCTTCCTGCGTGCAGTTGGTGCGATACAGTCGGACTCCACGGCTTCAGAGGCTTGTCCACCTGACGGGTTGTGCCCGGTTTACGCTAGTGCTTTATCGGAGGCGCGCCCTCAGACGAAGAGCAGAGGGTGAGAGATGGAGGGTTGGGCGCGCGTTCAATAAAGCCGTCAGAAGGAAGCCGCTTTGCGGCGGACGCGGGCCTTATGCACATTGAATGGAGCGAAGGATAGGTGTGGAAGTGGGCGGGAGTGGTGCACGGAGCGGAGGAGGGGGCCGCGGGAGGGTGGAAGCGGAAGTCGGCGGTCGAAGACAGTCCGAAAGTCGATGAGAAGAAGGGATGCGCGCGGGGTGGGACGCAGCTGGGCTGAGGGTGGCGAGCCGCATAGAGATTTCGAGTTGGAGGCGACTCTGGTGACTTGTCTTTGTTGAACAAGTTGCTGTCATTCTCAGACAAGTTTTCAGCTGCCGCCCAAAGTATGCTTGCCACAGCCAACTCGGGCCCTATGCCGCGAGCGCTGCAAGTGTATCGGTGTCCTGGGAGCCCCCTCATGACGCGCGAACTTCCGGAACCGACATCGTGTTGAACGCGATTCCAGGGTGCGGGAGGTGCACATGAACTGCATGAAGCAGTTTGCGCTTTTGTCCACCGTCATATGTATGCTGGTCAGCGTCACGTTTTCGCAAACGTCTTCCACCTCTTTGCAAGGAACGATCACCGACCCTAGTGGGAGCGCTATCCCAGGCGCCACAGTGACGCTTTCCAATGCCGAAGCGAAAGTGGAACGAACCGTAGTGACGGGACCGCAAGGGGATTACCGGATTGCCGCCCTGCCTCCTGAAACATACAACTTGACGGTAACTGCGAAGGGATTTGCCCAACACCGGCAGACTGGTCTCCAATTGCTCGTAAATACCCCGGCTACGGCGAACGTACAACTGAAGATCGGGACAGCCACCGAGGTTGTTACGGTTGCCGGTGAAGCCCCAGCCCTGAACATGGTGGATGCCTCCTTGGGGAATTCTTTCGGGGAGACGCAGGTGAGACAGATCCCACTTGAGGGCCGCAACGTTCCCGATCTGTTGAGCCTGCAGGCGGGCGTCGCCTATACCGGCAATCGTCCGGATATCGACCGGGATCAGGATACGCGCAACGGATCGGTGAACGGTGCGCGCAGCGATCAAAGCAATATCACTCTCGACGGTGTGGACGTAAACGACCAGTCCAGCGGATACGCGTTCACTTCGGTTTTGCCCGTTACCCTCGATTCTGTCCAGGAATTCCGGGTGACCACGAGCAACTACAACGCCGACCAGGGGCAAGGCTCGGGCGCGCAGGTCACGCTGGTTACCAAGAGCGGCACGAATAACTTTCACGGTTCGCTCTACGAATACCTGCGCAACACCATCACCAGTGCGAACGATTACTTCGTCAAACAATCAGAGCTTGCCAGTGGTCAGCCGAATAAGCCCGATAAATTGCTTCTAAATATCTTCGGTGGGTCAGTCGGCGGGCCAATCCGCAAGGATCGCCTGTTCTTCTTCGCCAATTACGAGGGCACGCGCGAAAGTGCACAACAGAGCACGGTGCGCACGATTCCAACGCCAAGCCTCTGCCAGGGTCACGTCCAATATGTCAACCTAAATGGTGGGACCACGATTTTGTCACCGGCGCAACTCCAAGGCCTCGATCCTCTCCATCTGGGGATCAATCCCGCGATAGAGAACGCAAGTCACACCGGTTACTTCGACAAGACGTTCTGCACCGGCCAGTTTGTGACCAATGATCCTTCCGTCGGCGACGGGTTGAATTATTCCGGGTTCCGCTTCCGCGCCCCCGTCAGTCTGGATAACAATGCGTTCATCGCCCGCCTGGATTACAACATCACGGCAAACGGCAAGCACACTTTGTTTTGGCGAGGCGCCCTACAGAATTTAAACAACCCGCAAGCCCCGTTCCTGCCGGGATCGCCCCCGGAGCAGACCTTGGCCGACCACAGCAAAGGCTTCGTGGTCGGATACACAACTCTTCTGAAACCGACGATGGTGAATACCTTTCACTGGGGATTCACTCGACAGAGCACTGGCATCGTAGGAAACTCGAACCAGCCGTGGAACGCGTTTTACGGTCTGGATCAGGGCTTTACCTACAGTCACAACGCGCAAACCCCAGTAAACAATGTGCTCGATGATTTCTCCTGGACGAAGGGACGTCATACGCTTCAGTTTGGTGGCAACATCGGCTTCGCTCGCGATCCTCGCGTCAGCTACGAACATTCGTTCAGTATAGGAAAGGGAGCCACCAACTGGATGTCGCCTACCGGGTTTGCCAATACCGGCGGCTTCCTCGATCCGGGTGTTCCTCAACCGGGTTTTCCTGGTTTCCCCGAACCAGCCTCCAGCCCGCAGTATGACTATCCAGTATTGGGGTTGCTTGGCATGGTGTCGGATATTGTCGGAAATTACAACTACGATAAGAGCGGCAATGTGTTGGCTGCAGGCGCTCCCGTGAACCGGAAATATGGACTCAACTGGTACGAGTTCTACGGACAGGACACCTGGCGAGTCAAATCCAACCTGACGATGACTTATGGCTTGCGCTGGTCGCTGTTTCCGCCGCCCTGGGAGGTCAACGGTTTCCAGGCGTCTCCGACCTGCGTACCTTCCCAGAACCCGACCACCGGATGCCCTTCGTGGGCGTACAACCTAGGGACGGAGTTTAACCAGAATGTCCAGAACATGCTGCAGGGAACCGGCTATACCGCCACCCCGCTGGTGTCTTTCAGACTCGGCGGGGCAGCGAATAACGGACCGGGTTTTTACAACTTTGAAAAATCTGACCTCTCACCGCGCATCTCCGTCGCTTATTCACCTCGTCCCGAAAGCCGCTGGCTGAGAAAAATTGTTGGCGACAACGATAAGACGGTCGTGCGCGCGGGTTTCGGCCGAGTCTATGACCGTGCGGGGATGGAATTGCTAAGCACCTTTGACGCGAATGCTCCGGGAGGGCTGAGCGCAACCGTGCAAAATCCCTGCTGCCTCGCCACAGTGACCGACTCGGCGGGAAATGTTTTCCCGTATGATTCCGCAGCGGGCGTGCCGCGAATTACAAACATTAACAAAATACCCACTTGTGGCCCGGTTGATAACTGCAACGGTGTCAATCAGGTGTTTTTTCAGCCTGCGCCTCCCGGAGCCTTTCCTCAGACGCCTCCCCCTTTCGGCCAAGCTATTACCTGGGGAATCGATCAATCCCTCAAGACGCCCTATGCTTGGGCTTTCGACTTTTCTGTCGCACGCCAGCTACCGCAAAACTTCTCACTGCAACTGTCGTACGTGGGCCGCTTGGGCCGTCACCTGCTTACTCAGCGTGATCTGAGACAACCGCTCGACGTGGTGGACCCCAAGACAGGAATTGATTATTTCGCCGCCTCGACCCGGTTAGCGCAACTCGCCCAAAAAGGCTATACCGCGAGCCAGATCACGGACAAACTGGTTGGCCCGACCGCCGCGTTTTGGCACGACATGCTGCCAAAGCTGCAAGCTGGCACCGCCTATGAGGACCTTACCACCGGGTACACGGCGACCCAACCGGGCTCAGCGGGCCTGCTTCAGGCCATTTTTGACCTGTACTACAATCCCGCCATCTCTTACGTCGGCAATGAGGTGGTAGGGATTGCCTATATCGATATTTACAACAGTCTGGGCGACAACTCCGGATCATTCTCGCCCTACACCTTCTGCAACGGAGGGTGCACCGCCAGCAATGGTTATGGATCAGGAGCTGGCAACTTCCTGAACAACCAGGCCACCAGCATGTACGGCTGGAGCTCTATCGGTAACTCGAGCTACAACGCGCTGCAAGTCAATCTGCGGAAGCAGTTGAGCAGGGGGGTTCAGTTCGACCTCAACTACACATACTCCAAGTCGATCGACATCACCTCCAATGCGACGCGCCTCGGTTTCAGCTCAAGCGTAAACGTGGGTGCTCCGGGCAGCCGGTTGGTCAACGCTTTTGATCCCGCGGCGCGACGTGCGGTCTCAGATTTCGATACGACTCACCAGATCAATGCTGACTGGATCGTGGCGTTGCCGTTCGGCGCTGGAACGCGTATCGCAGGCAATGCCGGCGGCGTCCTTAACGGTTTCATCGGCGGCTGGCAAATCTCCGGACTGGCGCGCTGGACGACTGGTTTCCCCTTCACCGTGGACAACGGCAACTACTGGCCCACCGACTGGGATGAGCAGGGTATCGCAAACATGGTTGTCAGACCAACCACTGGACATTTCAAGCAGCCGGATGGCTCGGTCAGCGTTTTCCCGAACCCGTCCGCTGCGTTTGGCGACTTCGCACATCCGTTTCCAGGCCAAAGCGGCTCCCGCAATGTGGTTCGCGGGGATGGATACGCCGGGTTGGATATGGCACTGAGCAAGCGCTGGAAGATCTATGAAAGCCAAAGTCTGCAGTTCCGCTGGGAGGTCTTTAACGTGCCGAATCTGGTGCGCTTCAACGCCCTGTCAGGGTTAGGAACCCAGGCTTGCGCCTGCATCGCCTCGCTGCAACAGGTGCCAAATACATTTGGCAACTACACCGGTCTGCTGACGCAACCCCGGGTCATGCAGTTCGCGCTTAGGTATGAATTCTGAAGACACTGCCTTGCATGGAACTTATGGACGCTGGGCGTCTCCGCCCGGCGACGGGCGAGCTGCCCGTCATTCATCATGACGCGTTCCGTTTTTTGCAGCCGTTGCAAGGAACTCTTGATGAACCCGTCCATCTGATAGTAGTCTCCTCCAACTCCTACGTGCGGGCGTCGCCATGACCAAACTGGCTCGCAAGCTCCGTCTTGTCGATTTCTTCGCGCTCGCCTTCGGCGTGATGGTAGGGACCGCTTGGCTGGTGGTCATGGACGACATCTTGCAGCGGGGAGGTCCTCTCGGCGCCATTCTTGGTTTCACCGCTGGGGCGTTGATGTTGCTGCCCATCGGCTACGTGTACGGTCAGCTGGTGCGCGCCATTCCCGATGCGGCTGGAGAGGCCGCGTACGTCGCCGGTTTTTTTCCCCCTAGCGTCAGTTTCGCAACCGGATGGATCGTCTTTCTCAGCTATTTTCTTACCTGCCCATTCGAGGCACTTGCTGCTGGGCGCATCAGCGGCTATCTCTTTCCTTCTCTGAACCGGATGGAACTCTATCGGCTGGGCGGGCGGCCAGTCTATCTGCCGCACCTTGCGCTGGGGTTGGTCCTCACCGTCTCGCTGACGTGGTTGAATTATCGCGGCATCCAGGCCAGCGCACGATTGGGAAAGACAACCACATTCACTTTTCTTACGTTGGTCGGAATTTTTGCGCTGGCCGGTGCACGGCACGGCCACGCCGCCAACTTTCGTCCGCTCTTCAGCCACGCGCCACTCATTTCCGTGCTGCTCGTGTGGCAAGTCGTTCCTTGGTTGTTGGGAGGGTTCGAGTCCGTCGGCAAATACGCTGAGGAAGCGAGTCCACAGTTCAAGGAAAGCAGTTTCTACGTCGCTATCGTGCTTACCATCCTGGCCGGACTCGCGTTCTTCTGGACAGTCATAACGGTGGTGGCCTACGTCACGCCCTGGCCCATGCTACAGACCAATCGGCAGTTCCCGACGGCGGTAGCTTTCGAGCAGGCCTTGCACGCACACTGGATCGTAGACTTGATCATGGCGTCGGCACTGGTTGCATTGCTGCAGGCGTTCAATGCCAACATGGTTGCGTCTTCGCGCTTGCTTTACGCCATGGGACGCCGTCACTTGCTCGATGCCAGAATGTCGCGGGTCCAACCGCAAAACCAGACTCCTTCGACCGCAATCATCGCCGTGGGGGTAGCGACCGCATTGGCAATGCTGCTAGGCGAGGCCGGCCTCGTACCGATTCTGGAGGTTGGAGCGGTTGCGTCTGCTCTCGGCTGGATGGCTGGATGTGCTGCCTACTGGTGCATGAAACCGAAACTCCGCGGTCGTGTCGCCGCTGTTTTTGGGCTGGTGGTGACCACACTGATGGTCATGGGCAAAGTGCTCCCAATGGTTCCCGGGCACTTTACGCGCTACGAGTGGATTGCCATGGGGACGTGGACGGGCTTGGGAATCTTGATCCGTGTGCGCCGCGATAAGGCCGACCAAGAGCCAGAAGAGAAAGTCACAATGGAAAAAGCTTCCGCATGAGCTCGTAGGACAAAGATGGTGTTCCGTGGGGCTGTAGGATCCGTGCGTTCCGGCCTTCGTCCTCTACCGGTGGACTCAAGTTGGCAGATTTCCGTGAGTGCTCCCCAGAGCCAGGAAACTTCGTGTTTGTTCCGGCCGCTCTCCATTCCACTGACCGCTCCACGCGGCGGAGCGAAAAATGCGAGGGCAGATGCCAAACTCTTTCTTAAAACAGCGGCTAAAGTGCGCGGAATCGCTAAACCCCCAAAAGAACGCAATCTCCGTGATGTTCTTTTCGCAAAAACGGGGATCTGACAGATCCGTCCGGCAACGCTCAAGCCGCCGCTCCCGCACCCACTCCGCCACCGTGCAGCCCTTGGCGACAAAAAGACGATGCAAGTGCCTCACCGAGACGCCGGCAGCGGAGGCGATTTCGACGGGATTGAGTGTGGGTTCCGCCAAGTGCGACTCGATGAAATGATCGATGCGTGCCAACAACTCTGGTTGATGGCCGAGTCTTGGAAATCCCGTCCGCGGACTACCGACACAACCAGCCAATAAATCGAGATAGGCTTCGACAGCAGCGCTCCCCTCTTCCGGAGTCAGCATCTCCGCCTCTTCGTAAAGCGAGGTTGCGAGGCGAAACAGGGTCGCCCCAATTCCGGACCCACCTGAAATTCGTGGCAGCAGAGGAAGGGAACTCATTCGCAAGCGGTTGCGCATGAGCCATCCTGGAAAACGCAGATAAAGTCTGGCGCAGTTGTCCATACACTCGGATGACCACGGGCGTCCCGAGTCAACCAAGGTGCTGTCGCCCGGCTTTAAAGTCGTAGCCGTTCCATCCTGGAGGTAACGTCTGACACCTTCAAGCTGAGTGATGACAATGCACGCCCGGTCCTCTGACGCTGCAGCTACTACCGGAGATTTAGCAAAGGAAACTGGACTCGAGGTAAAACGAGTCAACGGCACTCCGGCGAGGGTTCGCTTCTCGATTGAGCCGTGAAAGGGATGCCTCTTTGGGAACTGAAAGCGGCAGTCGCCGCAAATCTGTTTGGCGTTCAATTGCCATGCTTCCAAGCGGTCAGAAACGGGTACCCGGTCCGTCGAAAACGACTGTGACATAGTTTTCACCAAGGCTCTGCATCGAAGACTTCGTCGTTCGTCACGTAGAGGCTGGAAAACGATCCTCCAACGCCCTTGCTTCATGTCGTCAGCGGGTGCCACGCTAGCACAACATTTAAGCACCATGCAAGCTCAATTTTCGCCGCTTGAACGAGGAGAGAATATGCTCAACCCTCGGCAGCGCTCTCGGCCAAACACCTTTTTTGCCTTTCTGTTCGTTGCGTGTTTGTCGCTGTCTGTACGCGTTGAACGCCCGCACCGGGGCCAATTAGCAGCGAGCGCAAGCTGGTGGAAGAGCTGCGCATGCACTTGGCCTGGCGCTGGTTCACTGGTCTGGGCTTCGATCAAGAGATCCCGCATCACTCTACATTTTCCAAGAACCGGCACGGACGATTTCAGGAATCGAAGTTATTCGAGGAGCTGTTTGAACAGATCGTGCGCCAGTGTGTGGAAGTGGGATTGGTGCAGGGCAAGCACCTGTCGGTCGATGGCAGCTTCGTGGAAGCCAATGCGGCGAAGGAGAGCCGCATTCCACGCGAGCAGTTGGGAGAAGCAGCCCAGGTCCATCACACCGTGCGACAGTATCTGCAGGAACTGGAACAGCAGAACCCGGTGGAAGAACCGGTGCATGAGCACGACAAGGTGTCGACCACCGACCCCGATTCCACCTACGCCACCAAGGGCAGCACACCGGCTCGAATGGGGTACTACGACAACTACCTAGTGGACAATGCAAGCTGCGTGATTGTGGGAGTGCAGGCCACGGCGGCGCGCATGAGCCAGGAGACGGTGGCCGCGCAAGACATGCTCACACGTTTCGCGGAATAAATCGCGATGGTGTGCAGTCGATCACCGAGTAATTGATTGGGCCTCCCGCTCCTCGATAACGAGGAGTTCGAAGTAGTAATCATGATCGCAGTTGTGACCGAAGAGATGCATGGGTCGGACTGAGTCCTGGCCTGAAAACGATTACGAGCGAGCCTACGGTTGGAAAGGCAACACCTTCAACGAGAGCGAAATGGCGCTCTTCTTTGAGTGCATGCAGTAGTGCGCTCAAAAAGTGCTTGACACGGGCCGACATTGTCAGAGACGCGATCTATCGGCAACCATCACCGCGTAACCGCCGTCGATGGCTGAACGAGGTAAGACCAAGCAACAATCACGGGGATGGTGAAGGGCAGCAGTACCGAAAACCATAGGCCGAGCTGAAAGGTCACGCGGCGGTATCTGTCAACATTCATTGGCTTAACCAGTGATTCGGACAAAGGTCCAGCGAAATAGCAAACATTGGCGACCGCCATCATGAACAGGTAACCCATACCCTGAAACGCCGTCGTAAAAAGCGTGATTTCGGCGTCAGGCATTGTGCCGTTGGAAATGCCCCGGTCAACTACCAGTACGTAGCTCACGAAAGCCAATACACCCGCAATCACAAGTCCGACGTTGTACCGTAGGCGGCGCTTCTCCCACCAACTACGCCACCATTAAGTACGCCCACATCCCGCCCAAGCGCTGCCCCGCTTACTTGACTGCTTGCACCCAGATGACGAAGGTCAGCTTATCTCCTTGGTAGTCTCCGGTGACCTCCCAACAGCCAGGAGCCGGTACATAAATACCTGTCAGCATGGACGAAGTTCCTGTGTAGGCGTTCGTCGCAGGCATCACTATGAGAGGAGGAGCGGGACCATCGAGCCGTCTCCCTGTCACCTTTAACCTGGGACGGGGTTCTGAACGGTAATCATAGCCCACACGCCACCAAAACACCTTCGCCGTTAATGGCTGTACTTCCTGCTCGTGCCCTGGTTCGTGTGGTCTCCACTCCCAGATCTCGGGATCGGCAAGCACGATCCACAGCTTCTCGGTGCCCAGCCAGAATGCGTTTTCGGGTAGCTCAGTAGGATAAGGGGCGGGTGGCACAAACGCCGTGGTTGCCGGACGTGTAATTGGACAACTAGCGGGCGGTGCAGAGGGCTGTACCTCTTGCGCCCACAAACCGACCGAGACCAAAACAACCGCCGCTGTCAGGAAGGGCTGCATGTGGGACCTCCGGGAAGCCAGCTCTCGACATTTTCGTACAACGTTCATTCGTCCCGGAGTCCGCTACGCCGCATCTATCCAACGCTGCACGTCCACCCACACACCGCCCCGTCGTTCCTGGAACCGAGTTACCCGGCCCTGAACAGCGATCCCTTCGCTATCTTGGCAATGCCGGATGATGAGCGACGCCGAGGTTGGCGTCGGGGCCTCGGAATCAACCCGACACTCAATGTGACAGCGGTTGCATCGAAAGAACTCGGTCCAAGTCATGCCATCCATTGTAGCCCTCAACGCAGGCCACTAAACGATTTCGCGAGTGTGGGATCTCATACCTGGGCGCTTCATACCACAGGGCAAGTACGCGCACATCCCGGCCAAGCGGTTGGCCAGCATCGTCCGAAGCCTCCCATAGCATGACCAGTTTGGAACTCATGGTAAGATGACTGCCGCTTTCGGGGAGGGAAGCGTTCTATGCGCTCCGGGGGAAGGCGCCCCGAAGTCTTGTTTCAATAGTCGACCGCTTAGCGGTCCAGAAGAGCCAAAATCGCATGGTCGAGCGGTGCACCTAGCGGTGCCGCTAAGCGACAAAGGCCTCTTTCCCGTCGTCTGAGCGCATTGACACCGGTGAATCCCTTGCAAGCGCACAAGGACTAGTCGCTAGAGTCGTACCGAGACAAGAAATTCAATCGCGAAGACGGAGCTTTGGAGCTCACGCTACGAGAAACACCCGTGATCGCTTGGCGGTACCGCTAGGTGCACCGCTCGACCATGCGATTTTGCTTGCTCTTGACCGCTAAGCGGTGTCACTACGATTCCGCACCCCGACGGAACGCAGCGTATCCTCTGGTGGCGTGAAGGGGCGACATTTCTGCCGCCCCGTTGGGAGATCGGCATCGGCCTGCGGTAGGTGAGGGTGCTTTCCTGCAGCGTGGAGGCTGCATTGGCGAAAAATGAAAAAGGGGCGATCAGGTCAGCTTGCTCTAAACCTGCCGAGCAAATAAGAAGGGCCAGCATGATCGCTGGCCCCGAGACAGAAGTGATGGGTGATTCACTTTTGCATACTATCCTTCGCCATCTTGAGCCCCACGACGTGGACCTCGCTCTTGTCCGCATCCACCTGCGCTTGCAGGGTGACGTGGTGCCCTTCATGACCTTTTACCGCGTCCGGGTTGCTTATCGTCCAGCTCTTGCTCTCCTTGTCGCTCACGAACACAGTGCCATCATCGCTAATTTTCCCCGTGATACTAACAGTTTTCACTGTCGTGCCGGATTTGCTGTTGTCCGGCGGCTGCGCTCCGTATTGAGCAACAGCGACTGCGGACATCAGCAGCGCCAGCGCGAATGAAATGATCATCAGCTTTTTCATCTTGTTCTCCTCTCGCAGAACTACTTCTTGGATGTATCGATCCAATCGCGGCGGACGTGCTCGCATGTGAAGCGGCCCGGAAAAACCAGCGAACGCAAAACTTGTGGGGTAAACAGCTAAGCCTTGAATCGCACCCGCTCTGGGCTATCTTGGGTAAGCCTCACCGTTTGGATAGGCTTTCCTGCCAAAGTTCTCTTCTGCAGACCGTCCATTAATCGCTCATCTTCCGCGATCAGCTGTGGGCTTCTCTGTCTTCCGCCACTCCAAGAGCAAAGGAATGGATCGACGCGCATGTTCAATCCGGTGCCCAGTGGTTTGGAAACACACTCGTGGTGGAGCATCGGTATGCCTGGGGGCTAGCCCAGGTCATGAAGGAAGAAGGGCTTGTGCTCGCATGACTGCTGCCGAAGTTAGGGTGGATCAAGTTTACACATCAGCCCGGAACTGGAGGGAAAATGTTTACATGTGAGCGGTGTGGCGTACATTCAGCAGACGGTTTCATCATGCCCGATGGAACGTGGTTGTGTACGTCGTGCGCGATGCCAACAGACAATGTCGATCAGAATTCGCTGTCGGCGGTGGCTCAGGCGAAGACCGTGCAAGAAAAGATCGATGCATGGCGGAACTGCAACGGAATCCAGCAATCGCCGAAGAGTAACGACAGCGGCGAAAAAATCATGGCGGAGAAAACCAAGTTAGTGGCTGATTTTATTTCGGCAGAGAATGTCGGACCGAATGAGCGCTCTGAATTCGCCCTCGGGCTGGCTGTGGCACTGCTGCTGCAACTCTCGACAATCGAGCAAATAGAAAATGCGCTTGCCACAATAAAGGGAGGTTACTCGTGAAAACTGACGGCGGGATGCGCCCTGAACTCGCTCTCATCCTAGCGGCCTGCAGCGCCTTGCAATTTATCAACCCCGTTTTCGGTGTCGCAGCGGTGGTTGTGTTGGCAGCAATAGCCGCGTTGGTCGTCGTGTGGAATAGCGCGTTCGGGCGACGGTTCGGATTACGACTATTGGCTGTCAGAGGACTTCCGTCAAAACTTTGCCGACGATGGCGCGATAAAGAGTCATGGCTGCGCCGGCCTGCTCGTCTGACCCCTTGAGGTACGCGCCCGTCGACCTTCATTTAACTCGTGTATCGCACTCGATTGTTCAGGACGATCGCACGCCTTGGTAACCGAGGACTCCGCTATAATAATCGCCACGAGGTGGTGCGGTAAATGAGTCACGAGCAGTGGGACATCTTCATTTGCCATTCGTCGGAGGATAAAAAGGACGTCGCTAGGCCGCTCGCAAACTTGCTTGCGTCCAAGGGCATGAAGGTGTGGCTTGATGAAGGCGAGATCGAGGTTGGTGATAGTCTGCGCGTCAAAATAGACGCTGGACTTTCAAATTCGCAGTTTGGCATCGTTATCCTCAGCCCAAGCTTCTTTTCGAGGCCATGGACAAAGTCCGAACTGGACGGCTTGATCTCTAGGGAAATGGATGGCGCGAAGATAGTATTGCCGATCTGGCACAAAGTCTCTTTCCAAGATGTTCGGAATCGTTCACCGATCTTGGCAGGGCGAGTTGCCGCTAAGACTGAAGAAGGCCTCGAACAGGTAGCCGAGAAAATCTTTAGGGCTGTCCAGAAGACAATGACGCGCAGAGCCGACGCGCCGATTTACAGAGGGCGGATTACTAAAAAAGCGCTTCGGAGCCTTCCTGTAGGATGTTTTCTGCATAGTAACTGCTTAAATCGCGACTACACTCCAGCATTCGCTGAAGAACTTGGAGACACAGGTTCCCGCGATGACGTGTGGAACCGTATAAGCGCGGTGGGTCTCTCCGGCACCATGTTTTCCGGCTACAAGGACGCTACTGACTACCGCAGACACATGGCTTCGCAGACCCGATTACTACCGATCGATCAACCCTCTTGACCGCCCTTCGCGTTGGGTCTGCCGTACGCTTCGATGTACGTTTAGTCATCGACTAGCTGCGGAGGCGGAGACGCTGAGTGTACGGAGTCGAGGACGCGGGCAGCGACGGAGTTTGTCGCTACTTCCAATTATGCTGAAATCATCCAACTTCGCAGAGGTGCGTATGAAAGTCCGGCAGGCGTACGAAGGTCGCGTGATTGAGGCTCGATCTTCTGAGTTGAAGGACGGCGGTTGGGATTGCGAGTTTTCCATCGAAGAGCATGAAACTTCGGGGCGTAACTGAAACTGCCTTCTACGTGCCGGGAGTGTTTCCTACGGCAGAAGCGGCGATTGAAGCGGCAGTGAAGGCGGGACGGCAAAAAATCGATTCAGGTTTCGGGTAAGGCGACTCCGTCCATTCATTTTCCTCGCCCGCCGTTTCCTCTACGAAATCTCCGACCGTAATTTAATCGTCCCCCATCTCTCAGAGAATTCATCGAACTGTGTACGTGTCCTAAGAACATCTTGGGGAGGCCATCGAATGCGCTTCGGAATGGTCGGCCAGAAGGGTATTGCCAAGTACTCAAAACCTCCATTAGGAGAAAAAGAAGGCATGCCGCTGCTAAATCTGGCGGAGACCACTTGGAAAACTAAATGGCCCACTGCATAGGTGCATACGTGCATCTTGATTCTCAGTTTGGAATCAATGCCACCCTCAGGATAGAAGGATTCAACCCGCCCGCTCCCCGCTGGGAGAAATCCAGCGAACCACATCTGCACGTTACCAGGGATTTCAAGAGATTCGGCGAATCTGTAGCGGACAGAGCGTCGAACAAAAGGATCACGGTTACGGCGCATGTGGTCAACAATAACGGCAGTCTTAAAAGCAAAAAGCGCCATTGAGTTGGCGCGTGATTGCGAGACTGTAATCCCCGTGTCTCCGACAATTAAGGCAGTCATGGCAGGCTTCGCGTGCTGGCGTTCTAAGTCGCTCATCCAACCTTCGTTGCAAGGTTTACAAACAACATTGGCGGTTAGATCAAGATTGTGAGGATTCCATGTCTTAATGACCTTGCCACTCTCATCCCGCTGAAAGAAGCGGAAGCGTTTGCTAGGGAAAAGTTCCCGCATCCACTGACTCCAAATATGTTCACCGCTGATCTTTGCGGCCTTGGAGCAAAAAGCGCATGTGCTCATCTGAACCCCTTGTCCGTTGTCGAGTCTCGACCGTAAGGCGGGACGCATCCGTAGCTTTCGCGTTGGGTCTGCCGTACGCTTCGATGCCCGCTCGTCATCGATTGGCTACGGAAGCAGAAATTGGGATCGTGGCCGATCAAGGTGTATCCTTCGTGACAAACATTCTGCAAGACGACGAAACTGACACTACCCTAGTCGCGACCGCAGGCACCTACACCTACACCTTCATGGCATTTTATGGTCTAGGAGAACAAATCAGCGGCAATGCCTACTACAGGCTATCCACCAGCCCGTTTATTTCCGCTGCAGCGCCTCCCTACTCGGTTCCCACTTGGGTTACGGCTAGTGGTACTCCTTCCGGTAGTACTTGCCCGGCCGGCTCAATTTTCTCAAACAGTAGTGGAGGCAGCCTCTCCACGCTCTATGTCTGCACGGGCACCGGGTGGAACAATCTGAATTAGGCCATGCTCCCTGTGAGCCATTCACTTCAGAAACAGCGACATTCGAGGAGGATTCAATGCTGGGCGAGTGCAACAAATGCAGAGTGATGTGGGTATTCTCTTGCCTGATCGTGGCGGTGTGCAGCTTGGCCTTTCCCAAAGGTGCACAGGCACAGTGCGTCGGTCAGCCGGGCAACAATGCCGTCCTGCGTATGTGTAGTAATGGTGCTTTTGGACCCACAGGCTCGACAGCTCTGATTGACGCCAGCGTGTTCTCTGGAACCGACATCTGTGCGAAAATCTACAACGCGTTGCAGTCAGCACCTACGGCTGGTGCAATTATCGACGCTCGTGGAATCAACCCATTCAATACTCCTTGCGCTTCTGGGACTAGTCCTTGGTACAACGGTGTTTCGGGCTACATTGACAAGCCGTCTTACCTGTTGCTGCCCACAGGAACCATCACCATTTCCTACACGTGGGTATTGCCTGACAAGACGAGAGTCGCGGGCCAAGGCGCAAGCACTACCGGTCAAACCGGCACCGTCCTCAGCGCACTGTCGCCTTTCATGGGAGCCACGTCTGGTTATCCCGTGGCGATGGTGCAGTTCGGCGATCCAAGCTGTATGGACGGCAACTCTGGGGTTTGCTTCGACATCTCGATGGAAGATGTGTCGCTGAACGGTAACAGCGTAAGCGGCCTTGGGGGAATCCTAAACTTTAATGCGCAAGAACTCACCTATGCCAAACACATAAACTTTTACCAAGTAGCGGGTACGGGGTTGCAGATAGATAGTGTGAGCTTACCCTATCAGGGACAAAATTCTGGGCCCTACATCGACATCTCGTACTCAGGAGGTTCCACTGGTACCTGCGCAAGCATAACGGGTTATGAGATTCGAGGCATTCACGGCATTAGCTGCACGGCCACCGGCAATAACGGCGCGGCCATCCTTCTCGACGCTGCTGCGACTACGTTGGAGGACGTTAACGTCAGCGGTTTTGGTTACGGCATTGTTTTAGGATCCCAGAAGAATACAGTCACGGGAAAAGGAGACACCCGTGCTTTAGGTGACACGCTCCTCAACATTAGCGGCACGGTCACCAACGACCTGATTCGTATTTGCAATCCCAGCGTCACTTCTAATCCTTGCCCCGGCGGCTCCACTGGTTTGTCGCCCGTGTGGGACGTCACGGTCCTCGCCGCGACCTCCGGCTCTGGCACGAAGAACACAATTCAAGACGACATGGCGAGCTCAACCTTACCCAATTCCACAGATGCGCATGTCGCTATGTACATGTTGGGCGAGTATAAGAATGGCGGATTCTCACGATTCACGAGCAGCAAGTCTTATCCGACTTGGCTAGTTGGCTCAGGCAACATACCTACCAACACGGGCTGCGCCGCCAACCTCACCGGAAGTTTGTATTCGAGCACCGCCAGCTCTGGTTCGGCACTTTGGGTCTGCGTAGCAGGCTCATGGCAGGTTGTCAAATAGTTCTGCGGTCTTGAACCAAGATCGAGAAGATCAAGGAGAACGGACGATGGAGATCACAACGAAATACAGGAAGGGCTGGATTTCATTAACGGCTGCGGTTCTTGCCTTAGGGTCAGCGTTGTCCGTTAACGGACAAACGGTATACCCCGGTGATACCGCGATATTCAATTCCACCGGTGTCACCAACTCACACAGCTTCATCGATGCGAGCGCGCTGAGCACCACAGGCACTGACATTTGCTCCAAGATCAACGCCGCCCTGCTCAACCTTGCCAACTCAACTCGCTATCCTCTCTACAACGACGGGGGCGTCATCGACGCGCGTGGGGTTGCAGTGGGTACATCTCGTCCCTGCTCCTCGAGTCCGTGGAGCGGCACGCCGCCCAGTACGGGATGGCCTTCAGCGACTATTCTCCTTCCTGCCGGGGTTATCGCCATCACTACCGGCTGGGCATTGCCGTCTGGAACACGCCTCATTGGAGAGGGCGCAGGCACTTCTGGCGCAAGCCTAACGACAATACAAGCTCAATCAGGCTTTGTGTCCTCTAACTGGATGATTCAGATGGGATCTACAAGCTTTTGTCCCTTGCCCTCAATCTGTTATGGCGTTTCCATCCAGGACTTGACCCTCGACGGGAATAGCGTTGCGGCCAATGGAATTCTCAACAACGACGCCGCAAGTTTCAGCTATGTGAACCGCGTGAATCTCTATCGGTTGTCTGGAACTGGTCTTCAAGTATCGGGCAACGCTTCCTACTCCGGACCCTACTCCGAAATCAATTTCGATACGGGCAGCATCGCTCCAGGACTCAGTACCCTGTGCGCATCGATCCAACGGCCCACTAAGGGCGTGCATGGACTTCGGTGTGTATCAACCAGCTCAGTGCCAGTGGCCGCTGTGAAGCTCGATGCGGGGAATAACTCGTTGGAGGATATCAATGTCGAAGGGTTCGGAGATGGTGTCTTGGTTGGAAGCAATTCTTCTGCCCAGGGCGACGTTCTTGTAAATGTATCCAAGAGTGGCGCCGGGAATGTGGTCCACCTTGCCAAAATCACTGGAAACACCGTGAGTGACATCAGCATCGTCGCAGCTAGCAACTCCGGGAATGCTACCTTCACGATCGAAGACGATGTCACGGGAACGAGCATCAGTGATGCCAGTGTAGCGATATACGTTCTCGGTGAGTCGCAACCGATTGGATCATCCTTCACGTCTCACACTCGTTTTACCACCAGCAGCTCTCAGCCTGCCTGGGGTGTTGGGCCAAGTTCGCCTATGGGTTCGTGTATGAACAATGGGGCTATTTTTTCTTGCACCGGACCCACTACCTGCGGCGTCCACTATCTTTATGTCTGTAAAAATGGAAGCTGGGTTGGGCTGTAGACAACACTTCGTAGTCGGCAGTGAACGCCCCGGGGGATGTGAAAGCGCAGGCTGCGGAGTGGTGTTCGAGGTCACTCCTTGATTGGGAGGGGCAGAACTCGCTGAATGCCGAGTTTTGTTAGACTCCCTAAAGCCCTCTCTGAAGGCTGCGATACCGAACGCTTGAACCCGCAAGCGATGATCTCCGTGCGCGATTGCTCTTAGTTTGCGGGAGCGACGCGAGTTGAATGCCGGTTCTCGCCAATCACTTGAATAGCTCGCCCAAAGGCACTCTGAACGTGTTTGCCAGCTTGACTAGCGTGGTCAGACGAAGGTCTTTCTCGCCGCGCTCGATTGCGCCGGTAAACGAACGCGCAAGACCGCTTTGATGAGCAAGTTCCTCCTGAGACCATTTCCGCGCTTTGCGGAGCTTTCGGACGCGGTCTCCTAGGCGCTTCCTGACGGCGATTGCATCTTGCATTTCTCCATACGATCAAGGTACGCTTGTGCCGTCGTCTACGCTCGTTCATAGGACGCTCTGTCGTAGGCAGCACTCGGCGGGGAGTGTATGGGAAAGTATGTATTTGTAGCATTGCTTTTGGTTGCCACATCAAGCGCGACAGATCGCCACATTATCAAAGCCGTTGTGAAACAAAAGGACACTTGGATCAACAGTCATCAGGTGAGAATCGTCGTCGTGACCGACAAGGACGGTTTTGAATATACCCTCTTTTGTGATTCACGCGATTCCAGTTGCGTGCCCGTCGCTAGTGGCTCGTATGCTATGTACGAAAGCCAAGTTGAACTCTGCACGGACAAGCCAAACGTGGAAGTTAACGGGCACACTTACTGCTGGCTGGAGTGAATTGGACGAATGATGCAATCCGCGTTTGCCTGTTTGGTGAGGCTATAAGGGTGTCTGTCCATCCAGGCTCTAACTAAAACAATCAACTCGGATCGGCGCCGATATCACGCGAGGTAAATCTGCAGCGGTACAGGAGGAAGAAATGAATTTCGGAATGCATATTAGAACTCTGAACCTGTAGTCGCTCCCACAGAACGATTGCTCTTCCCTGGTGGGATGCCACGGGGCTGCGCGATTGCCGGCAAAGCTTAAATTCGGCAACCTGGATTGCATTGACTAACGCTAGATAACGGTAGTATTAAAGAGTGAGAGAATTGGCAGCTACTCTGCAGGCGCTTAATTCCGGCCGAGCACTCGGCGAGCCCGTTCGACAGATGCGATTGCGACAAAGCTACTGAGGCTGCGCTGTTCTAATTTCGCTGCCCTTTCGATGAGTCGGCGCTCTTCCTGTGTGTAGTATGCGAACACTTTGGCTCCGAGTGGCGCTTTGCCGGTGCGCCTCGAAGGAATGTATTGATCCTTGTTGGCCACCGATCTAATGCTACCACTAAGCAAGCTAACGAAGTGCTGCCAGCAAAGGGTGGCCTTAACGAATCGAGTCCGCTTCTAAAGCCATGGATCTGGCAGGCGAAAAACCGAAACGTGGGCTCGGGGATCGTATGGATGTTTTCGCCACAATTCGTCTGCCAGCACTGGCCACCGCCAAGGAACAGAGTGTCACAGGGCCATCCATTACAGCTCACGACCCTACAGATGAAGCCCTCATGGCCCGCGTCTGCAATGGTGACCGAGAGGCCCTGGCATCATTGTTTCGCCGCCATGCTCGCGTCGTCCGCGGAGTGGCATACCGCGTCCTGCGAGACGCATCCGAAGCAGACGACCTGCTTCAGGACATCTTCTTACTAGTCCACCGCCTCTGCCGAACATTTGATAGTTCAAAAGCCTCTGCGAGGTTTTGGATAATGCAGATGACGTATCGTCGGGCCATCTCCCGTCGGCGGTATCTGACCTCACGACACTTTTACACACACCTAGATCTGGACCAGGTAGTGAATCAGCTGGGCGACCGGCGGTCAAAGTCCGGATGTTTTGAGGATTGGGGGGATGGAACCCTAGAGAGAAAAGAAGTCCTGCAAAACTGGTTGGCGGAACTTTCGGAAAGTCAGCGACAGACTCTGCACCTCTTTTTCTTCGAGGGCTACACATTTGACGAGATCGCTGCCAAACTAGGGCAGACCGTCGGGAATGCGAGGAATCACTATTATCGTGGGCTGGAGAAGTTGCGGAAATGGATTTCTGCTGGCAAATTGCCGGGCAAAGAAGCAGTATGATAAAAGATTCTAGCCACAGTAGGAGCGGGTACGTTGTTGCCAAGCGGACCCCATGACGAGTTCCTAGAGCTCTGTGCCGTCTCAACCTCAGGCCAGCTTAGCGAGGAAGAGCAGAACAGGCTGCAGGAGCACCTCGCGGTTTGCCCGGCCTGCCGTGAAGCCCTCCGCGAGTATGAATCGGTCGTCAACGAGGCAATCCCCGCTATCGGCGCAGAGCAGCCCTCTCACATCGATCCCGGTCCCGCCTGGTCGCAATCAAAAGCGGAAAAGGCTTTCTTCGATCGCTTAGCCAAAGAAGAGGGCCAGCGAGCGCCCGGTGCCGAGAAGAAGAACGGCGCGCCATTCCCCTTTCGTCAAGTTCTCCCTATCGCGCCCGAATCAACCTGGCGCCACGTGTGGATGCTATACGCCGCTGGCATCCTTCTTTTCATCACCCTGTTCCTCTCAGCATATTGGGTTGGTGTCCGGCGCGGCACGGATGTGGCCAAGTTCACACCGCCCACCCAGGCGACTCAGGATAAAGTTGCAGCTGAGGACCCAGCTTCCTTGGAAGAGCAACTCAGCGATGCCGCCCACGAGCGCGAAATTGCCCGTACCCAGATAACCCGGCGTGACGCGGCACTCGCGGATCTTCGCCGGAACTTGCAGCAGCAATCGGCCGAGATCACCCGCATGAGAGAAGCCCATGACCGCTTGGAAGCCGACCTGCAAAACGATCAAGCCGGCAAACAGGATCTCGTTCAACAACGAACTGAGCTGGGACAGAAATTGGAGGCGGCGCAAGCGGAATCTCAGGCCCTTCAGCAGCAGGTAGCTTCACTGAGCGAGCAGTCGAGCACCGAAACTGGGCAGGCCAAGGCTCTTGGAGCAAAAGTGGACGACCTCACTCGCCTGCTTCAGGATCGTGAAACAGCTCTCAATCAGCAGGACGAATTGCTTGCGCATGACCGTGATATTCGGGAGCTTATGGGCGCCCGCAATCTCTATATCGCCGAGGTATATGACACCGACGAAAAGGGCGCCACCCGCAGGCCCTATGGTCGTGTTTTCTATACGAAGGAAAAGTCTCTGATTTTTTATGCCTACGACCTTGATCAACAGAGCGGCAATCCCGCCCGGACATTTCAAGCATGGGGTCGCCGCGGTCCGGACTTTAAGCAGGCGGTCAGTCTGGGCATCTTCTACGAGGACAATGCCTCCAAGAAGCGCTGGATCCTGAAGTCCGAGGATCCCAAAACCCTCGCACAAATTGACGCCGTTTTCGTGACGGTAGAACCGCGCGGCGGAAGCAACAAGCCGACCGGCAAACCTTTACTTTTCGCCTACCTCAGAGTGAATCCCAACCATCCCTAAGTCTCAGGTCTTTCTCGTTGATTCGTTCTAGAATCTATTTCAGTTGATAAAAATGGCGGGGCTTCCTGCGAATAACTGAGGAGTGGCTGAGACTCGTTGCTCGCTGGAGAATCAGTATGCGCTTTCCCCGGATCATCCTCTTATCCGTTTCCCTCGCGCTCTTAACTCTGCGTGCTGTGGGACAGTCACCCTACGGCAACATTAACGGTCTGGTCCTCGATCCTTCAAATCGGGTCATCGTAGGCGCTGAGATCATCGCGGTGAACGACGTAACCAATCTGCAGTTCACCACGAAGACGAACAACGACGGCGTTTATGTCTTACCGAATCTGCCGCCCGGTCCCTATCGACTCCAGGTCTCTAAAGTGGGGTTCAAGACCATCATCAAGCCTGACATCACTCTCAACGTTCAGGATGCCGTCTCGATCAACTTCACCCTACCCGTCGGCGCTCTGCTTGAAACCGTGACAGTGCAGGGTGGCGCGCCGCTGGTCAATGCGGAAAATGCCACGGTGAGTACCGTGGTTGACCGGAATTTTGTGGAAAACCTGCCCATGAATGGGAGGAGTTTCCAAACTCTGATCGAGCTCACGCCCGGAGTGGTAGTCGCTACACCCAGTATCTACGACGGCGGACAGTTCAGCGTCAATGGCCAGCGGGCCACCTCCAACTATTGGATCGTGGACGGCGTCAGTGCCAACATCGGTATTGCCGGTTCCGCGGCGATCCCAGGCAATGGCTTTTCGGGGTCGCTTGGTTCTTTCAGCGCGCTCGGCGGAACCAATAGCCTGGTCTCGGTCGACGCCCTTCAGGAGTTTCGTATTGTGACCTCCACGTACGCTCCGGAGTTTGGCCGTACCCCCGGAGGCCAGATCTCGATTCTGACGCGCTCCGGGACCAATCAATTTCACGGAACTGCATTCGACTATCTGCGGAATGATATTTTCGACGCCAATGACTGGTTCGCCGACCACAACGGCTTGCCGAAACCGGAGGAAAGACAAAACGATTTCGGGGGTACGCTTGGTGGCCCGATCTTGAAGGATCGCACCTTCTTCTTTTTTTCCTACGAGGGACTTCGCCTGCGGCTGCCGCAAGTCGCAGAAACCTCCGTCCCCGACCTGAGCGCTCGGCAAAGTCCTGCGACGTTGCCCGTAATGCGGCCGTACCTGAATGCATTTCCCGTCGCCAACGGCCCGGAGGAACTCGATGTCAACAGCAATCCCACAGGCGCGGCACAATTCAACGCCAGTTTCTCGAACGCTGCAACTCTCGATGCCTACAGCCTCCGGATCGACCACAAGTTGAACAAAAACGTTAACTTGTTTGGACGCTACAACTACTCTCCCTCTTCGTTTGTACAGCGTGGATTCTCTTCCGCAGCGCTGAGCGTGGTCGAGCCAATTCACAACACGACGCAAACCGCAACTGCAGGGGTCACTTGGATGTTTACGACTTCGATTGCGAATGATTTCCGATTCAATTACAGCCGAACGAGCGCGTCGAGCCATGACTATTTAGATGGCTTTGGGGGTGCCACTCCGCTACCATCTTTGCCGCTCCCCAGCCCATTTTCGAATCAGAATGGATTTTTCGATCTTTTTATCGCCTCGCTTGCGCATGGCAGTCTCACGGCCGGGCAGGGCGCAAACAACCTGCAACGCCAGATAAACTTGGTGGATACTTTGTCTGTGCAGATCGGCTCGCACGCCCTGAAATTCGGAGTCGATTTTCGTCGTCTCTCGCCCGTCTATCAGCCCTACCAGTATTCCCAAGAGCCCTTTTTCTTCGACATGCCGTCAACAGAGGCCGGTATTCTTGGTTTCAGCTTCCTCGAATCGAGAGTTGGCACAACGACGTTGTTCCACAATCTTGGCGTATTTGCTCAAGACACCTGGAAGATCATCCCGCGGCTGACTCTGACCTATGGTCTCAGGTGGGACGTGGACCTTGCGCCCTCGACGATCAACGGGGCGAGCTTGATCGGAGTGACTGGATTCAACCTGTCGAACCCGTCAGACTTGGCCCTCGCCCCTCCCGGGACGCCACCGTTCAGCACCACTTACGGGAACGTAGCACCTAGAGTCGGTATGGCCTACCAAATCTCCGCGAGCCAGCAGTGGCAAACCGTTCTGCGCGGGGGATTTGGCGTTTTCTATGATCTCGCGACGTCAGAGGCGAGCAACCTGTTTTTTGCTGGCTACCCGTTTGAGGCGGCCGGCTTCAATCTTGGCGGCACATTTCCCCTGAACTCTTCAGCCGCTGCACCTCCATCCATAATTCCATCCGCCGGTATATCTGCTTTCAACCCCCATCTCGAATTGCCGTATACGCTTGAGTGGAACATTGCTTTGGAGCAGGCAATTGGAACCCAACAGGCGATCTCCGCCACCTACATCGGCTCCGTCGGCAGGCGGTTGATCCAGTCTACGCTTCTGTCTCAACCGAATCCGGATTTTGCTGACGCGCTCCTGGTGGGGAATACAGCGATCTCCGATTATCAAGCGCTGCAAATCCAATATCAGAGGCGCTTGTCGCATGGATTCCAGGCGCTCGCCTCCTACACCTGGTCGCATTCGATTGATACGGCTTCTGCTGGCTCGGTCTACGGCAACATTGCAAACTCTTTCGACCCGTCCCTTAACGCAAGCGCCAACCGCGGCCCCTCGGACTTCGACATTCGAAACGCCTTTTCGGCCGGGGTAACCTACGACATACCGGCACCCAGGGCGGGACGCCTCATCGAGGCAATCGCGCGCGGTTGGTCGCTGCAGAGCGTGGTGCAGGCTCGCTCGGCCGCACCAGTGGACATTACTGATGGGTTGTTTGTCCAGCTCAATGCCTTCCGCGCGGGCATCCGCCCCGACGTGGTTCCAGGAATACCGCTCTACCTGTATGGACCGGAATTTCCAGGAGGAAAGGCGTTCAACAACACTCCGAACCAGGGTGGCCCGAACTGTCTTGGCCCGTTTTGCCCTCCCCCAACCGATGCAAACGGCAATCCGCTCCGACAAGGGAACCTGGGAAGAAATGCGCTGCGAGGGTTCGGCGCAACCCAGTGGGATTTTTCAGTTCATCGTGATTTCGCAATTCGCGAGCCGGTCAAGCTGCAATTTCGCGCGGAGATGTTCAATGTCTTGAACCATCCCAATTTTGGGCCACCCGTCGCAGACCTCAGTGTTCCTCAGTTCGGTCTAGCGACCCAGATGCTGGCGCAGAGTCTAAGCGGCGGCATTGTGGGAGCGGGAGGGTTCAATCCTCTCTACCAGATCGGCGGACCTCGTTCGATCCAATTGGCTCTGAAGTTGATGTTTTGAAATCGGTCGGTCTTGAAGGCGCGGCAGAACAACCCTGTCCACCTGCACCGGAGGGCGTTCGATCCAGAAAGCGAATCACACCCGACACGCTTGCTTGGGAGTCCAGCCCTCAACATTCGAAGGAATTCATGAAGGACAACAATAGCCAAACGCTGAAGCTCTGTCTCTTGGTGGCAACTGTGTGTTCGAGCGGCGCCGGCACGTGCGCAACCCCACCAGCAACGCAAACCACCAAGGCGTTGGCGGTCGAAGATGTTCTGACCCAGCGTTCCTTCCTTCCCTATACGCGGCTAGCGTTTTCAAGCGACGGCGAGAAGATCGCTTTCGTAATCCAGGACAATCGTGGGAACCGCGGGGAGAACGATGAGACGTCTTTCAGCACAGGCATTCCCCCAAAGAAAAGTGACATCTATATCGTAGATGTCGAAACCGGTGAATCAATGGCGTTATTCGGGAATGCAGGGACCGACTGGGGGCCGTCGTGGTCGCCCGATAGCCGCTATCTTGCATTTCTCTCCGATCGCGACCGAACTGGCCAAGCAAGGGTCTGGGTCTGGGATCGGTTGAAAGGCATAGTTAGGAAAGTCTCTGACGTAGACGTGAGGGGAAACGAGATCCAGTGGTTGCCTGACAGTCGCAAACTCCTGGCCACAAGCCTGCCGGAAGGGATGTCTCCGGATGACTACGTAAACCGAGTCCTACACAAGAACCAACAACAGCATCCGGGCGCAGGTAAATCGACCGGCTCATCCGTGGTTATATTTCAATCGCTGGGGTCCGCTGCTTCAGAGCCGGCAGAATCCAACCTTTGGAATCTCGATGACCTGCTGCGGGATCTGTGTCTCATCGACGTGTCGAGCGGCCAGACCGAGGTGGTCGTACACGGTCGGCGTATCGCGAAATACCTTGCTTCTCCCGACGGCAGGCGCATTGCCTACACCAATCCCAAGAGTTTCGAAAAACCCGGCTCACAACAACTGCTTTACGCTCTCTCGGTGCTCACGATCGCAACCAAGCGAGAGCGGACGGTAGTGTCGAGTGTCCGGCTGGATTTAGAAGGTGGCGCCCTCAGTTGGTCTCCCGCTGGCAGTCAACTGGTCCTTCGCACAGATGGAATGGAGGAGAAAACTCGCGATTGTCATGTCGTCGACCCCGAGACTGGGGCATTGCGCAACCTCACCCGGTTGAGTGGTTCACGGCAGCCGTCTGGAGAAAGGCGATGTCTTTGGGATCCCGAAGGCGCAAATGTCTATTTTGTTAACGATGGAGCTCTCTGGCGATCATCTGTCGATCAGGGCACGATAACTGAGGTTGCCCGAATACCAGACCGACGGATCTCGAGAATGGTTGCCCAATCGCCGGGTGTTCTCTCAACATCCGACAATGGAAACTCGACTATCGTTGTGACCCACGACGACCTTGGAAAACAGGATGGATTCTACAAACTTGACCTCAGGAGCGGTGAAACCACTCGGCTCCTCGAAAATGGCCAATGTTATACGTGTGTGTTCGGTCTCGATGACTATGCCGCAATCAACAACGACGGTCAGCGTGTTGCGTATTTTTCCGAAGACGCCCAGAACTCGTCCGATCTATGGATTAACGACAATCGGTTCGCTCATCCGCGGCGTTTGACACACCTCAATCCCCAATTCGAGCCGTACCGGATGGGGCAGGCGCGTTTGATCGACTGGCTGAGCGACGACGGCGTTCCCTTGCAAGGAGCGTTGCTGTTGCCTTCCGAATATCAGAAAGGAAGGCGCTATCCGCTGGTGGTCATTGTCTACGGAGGCCAGAACCTTTCGGACGGCTTTAACCGTTTTGGCGGCTGGTTCGAGGGACCTTTCAATATGCAGCTCTTGGCCACCCGCGGTTACGCGGTTCTCCTGCCCGATGCTCCCGAACATCTGGGCACACCCATGCGAGACTTGGCGAAAGCGGTCCTCCCGGGAGTTAGTAAAGTAGTGGAGCTTGGTATTGCGGATCCCAACCGAATCGGGGTGATGGGCCACAGCAACGGAGGATACGGCACGCTCGGGCTGCTAATTGAAACCGATCGTTTCAAAGCGGCGCTCGCGATCGACGGATTTGGAGATTTGGTTTCCGACTACGGATATCTTACCGGCAGTGGAGCGGCCTGGGGCAACTGGTCGGAACATAGGATCGGCGGAACACCATGGCAGTATCGCGACAGGTTTGTCGAAAACTCCCCGGTTTTTTATCTCGATAGAGTCGAGACTCCGCTCTTGATTGTCCACGGGACACAGGATGACATCGTGCCGTCTTTTCTTGCCGATGAAATATTCGTCGGACTGCGGAGATTGGGCAAAAATGTCGAGTATGCAAAATACGAAGGCGAGAACCATACGCCAAATGAGTGGAGCTACGCCAACCAGGAGGATTTTTGCAATCGCATGATCACTTGGTTCAACAAACATCTGAAACCGGATGGCCGTTGAGGACCACCTCCTGTGTCGAGGTCTGTTCCAACTCGCCCAATGCTGGCGCGACCGCCAGACGTTCAGGACTTCTGACAGCACGCGACTGCCACCAAAACCCGAACCAGCAACAGCGGACTACATAGTACTGACGGATGCACCCAAAGTTCCGACCCACAGCGTAATACTGCCAAAGGATACCGTTGTAAGCCTCACCCTAGATGAGCCTTAGGCATGTTGACCGGTACTATCTCGAGTGGACAGTGGTTGGAAAAGCTGAGCCGATCTCCTATGCCCTTGGAGTAGCTCTACACGCCATTCGGCGGCAGGACATTTCTTCAACCAGAAGGTTGACGAGATCGTGATATGAAATGCCCGCACCGGAACGCCCGCAGGTTAGCGAACTCTCCGGTGCGGTTCGTTTACTCATCCGCTTCATACGCGCCGATGCTAAACTTCGGCCGACCCATAACCAGGTCAGGAGCGTGAGTGTTGTCTTTGCTCTTTCCTTGTACGGCGATCAGGGCAGAGTCCAGCACTGTCAGTTCCGGCTTTTGGTATCTCATTGTTTTTACCTCCTTTCTGAGCGTTTTACCTGCATAGCTAGCAGACCTCACAGAATCTCATCGGCAAGGGTTCTCGCCTGTCGGGGAGCGGGAAATGAGCTTTGTTTCTAGGCGAGGTGCCCGGTATGAACGATCGTTCACTCACGTGACGTAGCCAGAACTCAACCGCCAGTGTGCGCATCACGGTAACGATCGGAACCTGTTGGCCACAGCGGATATTCCGAAGGACTTCGGAAAAGCGTTCGGCATCGATGATCCCGAGTGATGCGCTCGTCATGTCATGGGTCATCTGATCGAGGCTGGCCCATTCCGCCGCGATACTGACCATCGGCGCACGAGCCGCATAGGCCTTTCGCCTCCGGTTGAGAAGTTCGTCCGGAACGAGGCCGGTCAATGCACGGCGCAGCAGAGAACGGCGCTGGCCCGGCCGAACCAATTGATCCGCCGGGATGGAGTACAAGAACTCCAGCAAATCGCGGTCCAGGAAGGGATAACGCTTCTCGTAGAGCGGTTCGGAAGTGAGAACCGAGCAGCCGAACTGTCTTTGCAGTCCCCTGAGCGCCCGAAGATTCTCCTGGAAGCTTGGTGGGGGACCGAAAAGCTTCAACCTGGACTCATAGCCCGTCAGAGCCGCTTTGTGACATTTCACAAAACTGCGACTTAGCCAGGGCGCTGGCTGCATTTGTTTGCGAATCCCGACGACCACGGAAGGTAAGAAGCCGCGGCACGCCTCTAACAACAACCGGACCCAGGGCCTTCTCTCGTACAACGCCCATGCCGTCAATTGAAGTACGAGTCTATGTAAACGGCCACTTACAAGAAGATCCGCTAGTTCGGGCGAAGGCGTCGGTACACCTCCGGTGACCTCATCTCCTCCGATCCCGGAGAGGACGACGCGATTTCCGTTGAAATCCAGGCAATCGGCAAACCGATCGTTCACTTCATTGGGGCACGGTGATCCGGGAGTCGGGTAAAGTCGGTCTCCCTTGAACTCGAGGTTCGAACACTCCTGCGATGGGACACGTATGTGACAACCTTGACGTCCTCGCCTTTTCTCGACAATCGTGAAGTAAGGGCGTTCGTCCCAGTTTGGCTCCGAGTCGTTGTAGTAGGACACCGTATCGAGTCGTGGGATCCTAGCTTCTCCCTGAGCGATAAGGGTATCGGCCATGCAAACGATCGAGGAAGAATCGATCCCCCCGCTCAACTCGGCGAGAATCGTGCCATCCGAACGAAGCGTTCGCTTGACCGCTTCTGCGAATGCCGTGCGGAAGTGCTCTTCGTACTGCTCATCGGCGTGGTACCGCGTCCTCTTGCCGGGGTCAAACTCCCAGTAGGTTTTTACCGTCTGCTTGCCCGTCCGAAACACGACAAAAGAAGACGGTGGCACTGACCAAATTCCGGCGTAGGGCGTCAGATGGGTGTCAGGAAAAGATGAAAACCACCCCGCTATATATTCATCGCAAAGCTCAACGGTGCCTCTTCCGAATAAAACTAGCGGATCGAGAATCGTGCACCAACTGACGTGGTCTTTACCGACCGAATAATAGAGGTGTCGTCCGCCAACGAAATCCTTGGCCAGAATCAAACAGCGGTCCTTGGAGTCCCAAATGGATAGCGCCCAGTCTCCAATCATGCTGGCAAAAGAGGCGGTCCCCCATTGCTCGTATGCGGCGGTGACGATTGCCAGGTCAGTAGCTTCGGCTGCGAGCCCGCCATTCAAACGACGGATGAGATCCTCGCGATTGTCAAGCCGGCCGTCCCAGGCGATAACCGCCCCAGAGGGTGACGTGTGAGGCTGTACCTCCTTGCGGGATTCCTTGGTCGTGTGAAAGGCGAAATAGAGTATGCCAATGGTGTCTTTGCAGAGATGGTGTTCGCCATCAGGTCCATAGGGAGCGAGCACGGGGCGAACCTGATCGAGATCATTGCGATCTATGGGTCTTCCGTCGAAGTTGCATCTCCCAAATTGAACGCTCATGACTTGTGCCAACTTTCCAACTCGGCAACGCTCAAGATCTGTCGAGGACCGCGTACATCTCTCTCATGTAGGGCTTGTCATTCACCACTCGCCCATCTACTTCCACCCAGGCGTGCGCCCTAAATGGCATCTGCTGCGCACCAATGATCATTTGCGCGCATACGCCATAGCGCCTGAGCAAGCACACTGTTGCTGCAGATCGCTGCAAGCAGAGCACTTCCTTCCAGTACCAAATGCACGCCATGTCCACGGCCGCGCAGATCGTTTCAACTACGGCACAAGACACTTCGGGCTCGCGGATCGGACAATTCCGGACCCTCTGGCACAGGGCGGCGAAGTTCCCGCGTGCCAGGTACAAGTCGAAGTGGAGCAGATCGAGATAAGCTCGCAACACAAGACATGACATGACACTCCCTCATTCCGACCGGGATAGCTGAAGCTGTTCACAGAGAAATGCCATCCGGTCAGTCAGAGCCTCAATTCGGTCTTTCAGAGGCAATACCGGAGAATGGCCGCGGAATTGGCTGTAGTCCAGGAGTATCGGTTGTTCGGAGACGTTGGCAGCTTGCAACCGAGCAGTCATCTTTCGAGCATGAAGAGGGTTGCAATTCTGATCAGAGTCTCCCGAGATCATCATGGTTGCGGGATAAGCGGTACCGTCGTGCACTCTTTGGTAAGGGGAATAAGCAAGAAGCGCTTCAAAATCGGCGGAATCATCGGCCGTTCCAAGCTCTTCCTTCCATACATGTGCGTTATCGAATAAGTGATACCGGAGCATGTCCAGCATTGGAACTATGCAAACTACGGCACGAAACAGATCTGGCCGTTGCGTCATTGCTGCTCCAACCAGCAGTCCGGAGTTGGAGCCACCAAAGATAGCCAGTTTCCCTGGCTCAGTCCGCCCAGTCTGAATAAGCCACTCTGCAGCGGCCAAGAAGTCATCGAATGCGACCTGGCGATGTCGTCGCTGGGCAGCCCGGTGCCACTCGCAGCCGAATTCCGAGCCGCCGCGAATGTTGGGCAGTGCAAAGAGGCAACCTCGCTCCATGAGAAACGCAACGAAGACGCTGAACTGAGGTGTCATCGATACACCGTGAGCGCCGTAGGACGTCATGATCACCGGGCGTGAACCGCTTTCGAGGACATCCCGATGTCCTACCAGGAACATAGGAATGCTGATCCCGTCTTTTGCAGTGAACCAAACCTGCGCACAGCTGAATTCTCGCTGGTCGAACGGAAGTTTCGGTTCCCACCAGAGTCTGGTCTCACCATTTTTGACCGAGTAGCTCCAGACCTGAATTGGTTTCAAGAAAGACTCTTGTTCGAGGAACAGTTCGTCAGTGTCCTCGGAGCCTCCCACCAGGCGCACAGTGGTCCGTTTATCCATGGGTAGTTGTCCCTGTCGCAGGCCTGAACAGTCGAAAATATCGACCTCGGTTTGGAATTGTCGGACATAAGAGACAAAAATCCGTCCCCCGCTTACGGCCCAGTCTTGGATCGGCAGGTCGGTGCTTGGAACGAGATCAATGAATTCCGGCCGCATGCCTTCGCCACCGTGGACCTCGACGATTCGGAGGTTCGGCGATCCGAGGTCAGTCAGAGCTAGGATCCGGCCATCCATCAAAAGCAGTGGCGCGAACTGGTACTCGGCGTTCCGAATAATTGGCTTCGGGGAGCTCGAATTCCCAACCGGCCATAGATAGAAATCAGTCAAAGGATTTTCGAGAAATCGAATCACCAGGAATCCCATCTGTTTCTTGCCAGGTATGAGGCAAAGTCGAAGCTTTTCACCTTCTCCGGCGAAGAAGACTTCCTCGTCCTGGGTAAAGCTGGTACCCAGCACGTGCCGGTAGGCCGCACGATAGTCTGGCCTCGCGGCCCCCAAGGCCTCATGAATGTAGTAGAAGGCCTGCGAATCCGGTGCAAATGCGAAGCCGCGCAGATAGCCTCGCGCAAGTACGTCGGGCAAAATCTCGCGCTTCTGAATGTCCAGCAGTTCGAAAGCTCCCGTGCGCTCTCCGCCTTGCTTGATCTCATAGAGCAACAGACGGCCATCCGGTGAAACACGCAGCGGCCTTACTGCAGTGTGCGGTCCTGTGCCTCGATGTGCTGGGTCAATGAGAACCTGATCTGGTGAGTCGCTGCCATCGCGAAGACAAATGCACGGCTGTTCCTGACCCCGCAGACGCCTTCGAAAGAAATACCGGCCGTCGACCTTCTGCAAGGAGTCATAGGTTTCAACGTCGAGCAATTGACGAATGCGATCCCGGATAAGCTCTCGCCCAGAGATGGAATCGAGATAAGCTCGCGCGTACCGCGTTTGCGCGGCAAGCCATTCCCGGGTGCGTGGTGATTCCTGGTCTTCCAGCCAACGATAAGGATCTGTGACCGACACGCCGTGCAGGGTTTCTGTCACGGGTTCGATCGGGGAATATGGTGGAGGTTCCATCAACGCAGGCACAGGGTCCTCCGATCGGCTAATGCATTTGCCTCGCGATGCATTCGTCGCGTCAGGCTGCGCAGATACCTATCAGTAGCCGGTTCTTCAAGCCTTTCGGTCTGCTTCCATACGTCGTTTCCGGCCCCGTAGGCAAAGGTGGCCAGGAGCGGAGCGAGTGCCAATGCGTCGGCGATCACAGCAGCCGAGACGACGCCGTCCCATTGTGCGCAATACGCTGCTGTCAGTCTCGCTCTGACTGCTGACTCGGACCCAAATGCTCGACGCGCATGTTCGAGAAGATACTCGAGGCTGAAAAGAGGACTTCCGACGTACGCCTCCGCCCAGTCCAGAAATGCACATCGATTTTGCGAAACGATGATATTCCCCGGGTTTAGATCTAGGTGTCCGAGCGCCTCAGGAATCCCCACGACCTCCATCGCATCGACGGCGCTCCGCAGGGAGTCTGCCACCAGCAGGAGATCCTTTCGGCCGAGCGCGGGTGGCGGGACTTTCGTTTGACGGTCCATCAGTTGCGTCGCGACGTTTATGAACGGTTGAATGAGTTTGGAGAGCGCTACCGAACCCAAATCACAAGCGCCCGCTCCGAGGATTTGGGAACCGTGGTCGATGGATTGGATCTGCAGTCTCGCCAAGGAGGCGGCCGCTTGTTCCCACAGCGCGCGTTCCCGGACTTCCGAAAGAAGCTTTCCAGTGGCCTCGCGGGTAAGCCACCCATTCCAATCTGCCCGGCGTCCCAGAATCCGCGGGAGATATTCCGGGAAGAATTGCGCTAGCAGGCACGTCATGGTGAATTCCTTCTGGTTGGGTTCACCTGCCGCCTTGAACCACAACGCCGGGCCGTCCGTCTCGAATCGAACCAGGCTGAACGAGGGGCTGGCGTTTAACTGGCGGGCATTCCCGTTGAGATGGAAACCCAGTGGTTCGATCACCACCTTGACCCACTCGCGCAATTCCTTGAACCAGCCCAGTCGAGCGAATGGGCCAGAGGTTGACTCCTTCCCTTCGGGACTACATAGCGCAATCGATTGCTGGATCGCCAGGTAGTCAGAAGCACCAATCAATGAATCGTGGGCTAAGGCTGAGAATGGAACCCATTGAGTGGGCATCTTAGGTTTGCCGCTGGCGCTGCAGTGTTCCGCTGCTTGATAGCGGATCTGGGTACCATTCGCCGACGCCGAAACATCCGGCTCGATAAGACAGATGACTTCTTCTCCCCAGTCAGTCTTAACCGCAGCGGTGAGATGCTCTGCCACTCGTTGCCAGCGCGGAATGTTCACGGCAGGAAGCGCGAATCGGTCGCCATTCGGGGCTACGAGGACCTCGGTCCCGCTTTGCCCCAGTACGATGACGCGATAGATCTCGCACTCGTTTTTTTCTGCGGTTGCCACTTTCCCACTCGCATTCCGGGCGTGTCCCCTGGTTAACGGTCCGCGACCAGCTTGTGCTTCTTCAAAGACTCGATGAATTCGCGCACATCGTTCTCGACGACTTCCCGACTGGTATTGAACTCTCGGCTGATCACATTCACGATGTCCGCCTCTGCTGACCCCTTCTCAAGAAGTTCGAGAATGCGCGACCCGACGGGATTCAGGTTGAACATCTGTCCCTGCTCGACATCAAGCACGATTGCACCATCCTGCCCGTGGGTACTTCGAACTCCATCAGAGACTCTGTGCATCGCTCGCCCCACTCGGTGCGGAATATTTTTGAATCGCGTGTGGCCTACCTTGCCACCTGCAGCAGTGGAATGGCCACTGATTTGTGAATTTGTTCGGGAAACAATCGGACGCTTTGGAATGAGGTTGTCGCCTCAACGACATGCATCATTCGTGGCGCGCTTCGGCAGAATCGAATACGTTCGCCTTCTGACCTAATTTCTGGTAACAAGCGCATTCGCAGCGATTATTTGTCCGAAAGGATAATCAGAAAAACTTCAAAGAGAATGGCACCGCGCGGAGCGTGTGCATCAGTGAGGCACAATGGCGTATTCTGGCCCGACGAGGAGAAACAAATGAACGAGTCCTATCACGTCAGCGGCAGTCGGATTCTCCAGCCGATTGGTAAATGCGAGCCGATGCAATGACAGACGCCTCCGGGACCAAGGACAAAGCCTCAGCGGGCGATCCGATTCCTCCCCAGTGCTCTCTCATCGAAGTGCATGTCGGCGAATTGAAGCAGTTGTTCAACGCGATCGATCCTTCTCCGTTTCGCGACAAGGACCTAGACCCCAAAGCTGAGGAGTTCATCGTGGGCTGGGCCAAGGATCTGCCCGGTGATACGACTCTCGGCCTGGTGGTTGATCTTGACCGCGAGGCCGGGTTGCCCGATGAGGCTGCTGTGCTGCGCGACGCGATCCACGAGTTCTTCAGTCAACGCGCCCAAGCTTATCGGCGGCGTTTGCGCGAATTGTTCCGTCTTGGCCGGACCAGCCTTGTGATTGGTCTCGTTGCTCTAGCATCCGCGATTGCGTTGGGCGATTTTCTGGCTGCTTTGATGAAGGGCAGCCGCATTGGCGAGATCGTTCGCGAAAGCCTTACGATCGGCGGCTGGGTTTCCATGTGGCGCCCTCTTGAGGTTTTCCTCTACGACTGGTGGCCGATCCGCAATGAGGCCCGACTTTCCGACCGGCTCGCGGCCATGCCGGTGCGCATCAGGTACCTGAACGCCACAGGCCCCGATGCATGGAAAGGAGACTGGCCGGCAGTATCTCCACGAGGTGAGCGGGCGAGCGGCGAGGCCCAACCGCGAGCTCTAAATCAGGCAAGTTGACCTGCGGTACGCCTAAGAAGCCACCTCGGGCTCTCGCATAGTGTCGTGTCCTTTAAAAGTTGCTTACCATTGCGGGATACCAGCGGCTAGCAGCATCACCAACCGCGATCCACTGCGACGCACCAGAACAGAAACGGAAGTCTGCCTTAAGTCACCCCATGTGCGGTGAAACGGGTTTGACGAAAACCGCGGAAACGACGGTTTGACCGGGAACCGGCGCGTCTGCATTCAAGTCCTCCACGATCCGACCATCGGAAAACACTAGGATTCTGTTGAAGACCGATAAGGTTGAAGCTCTGTGAGATACGACAATCAAGGTGGACGTAGAGAGGTAGTCCCTCACGTTCCGAAGAATCAGAGTCTCCGAGGTAGGATCGAGACAGGAAGTGCCTTCGTCCAGGATTAGGATGCGCGGCGTTTGTAAAAGTGCTCTTGCAATCGCCAGGCGTTGGCGCTGGCCTCCTGACAATTGGCAGCCGTCAGGTCCAATGTGTTGATGGAGACCCTCTGGTAGTGCTTCGACGAACTCGACAAGATCAGCTAGGTGGATTACTTCACGCAACTCGCGATCTGACGCCCCCGGCCTGACAAAGCGGAGATTGGATGCAAGACTCCCATCAAACAAGACTGGATCTCTCGGGAGATAGCAGATACAGCGGCGCAAAGTCTTGAGCTGAACGTTTCTGATATCCGTGCCGCCGACTTGGATCGATCCCGACTGCACGTCATAGAGCCGCGTAATAAGTCTCGCCAACGTGCTCTTGCCGGCGCCGTTCTCTCCGACGATGGCGACCTTCTCACCGGCGGCGATTCGAAGAGACGGAATGCGAAGCACATTCTCCTGTCGTTCATACCCAAACTCCACCTCCGTGAGTTCCAATCCCCAATGCTGGGTTGGGAACTGAGAGGATACTGGCGGATCGGTTATGCTCGGGCGCAAAGCGCAAACCGCCTGGAGCTGCCGAATACTGGCAAACGTTCTTTGTGCTCTTGCATACAACTCCGCCGCCCCGCTCAACGGATCAAAGAGTTGAGTGACGAAGCTGTAGAAGGCCACCAAACTACCGAGGCTCAGAGTTCCGGCGACAACACTCCAGCCTCCGTAACCGATCACTGCGGACATGGCGAGCACAACCGCTATGGAAGTCGAGACGCTGAACCAGACTCCGGTCTTGAAGAGCGCGAGGTGGGAACGGGTTGTCCGGACCAGAAGCCGAAACGCCTTTCCTTCTTGGCGCCTTTCCTGGCCGAGCAGTTGGATCGCAAGAACAGAAGAGATGTGTTCCTCGAGAAAACTGTTCCATGCGACCAGGTTCCGCTGCACGTCGTCGGAGTCGATGGATAGCTTCATGCGAAAATGTTGCCGAGCGACGAGGAAGAGTGGAACAAGAGGAAGGATGGCCAGGGTCAGCACCGGGCTCAGCACAAACATGGTTACGACCGTGAACGTGGTAGTCAGGCACATGCGCAGGATCGACGGAAGGAGATCCGAGCCGAAGTAGGCCACCTCTTCGATCGGCTCTTTGAGGGGATACATCACCGCCCCGGGTGGAGTGTTCTCGTAATAGTCGGCACAGAGCTTGTCCAGGTGGCGCAGTATATCCATACGCATCCGGATCGCCATTTTCTGCACGGCGTTTAAGGTTAGATAATTTCCTACGCTTGTCAGCGCCGTCCTTCCCTGGTAGCTAAGGAAGATCAGGCCGGCCGCAGCTAGAAGCAATCCGGTCTCTCTTCGTGGCAGAACCTGGTCGATGAGCCACTTGAGAACCAGCGGCGTGAGGAGCGCAAGCAGGCTGCCCGCAGTCATGCAGAGGAAACTGACCACGTGCAAAGGTACAAATGGTCGAATCTGCTTTGCGAGCCAACGCAGTTCACTCGGAATCTCTAGGGGCAGAACGAACCTCGCATTTTGTAAACAAACATCCGAGAGCCCACTTCGCAACTGCAGCATAGGCACCGCCGATCGCGATCGTCCACACAAAGCGCGCGCCGTTCGCCTTTCTCTCAATTCTGTTGAGTTTCGTTGGAAATACAGGATCTCTCTTGAAATGGATCGCCAGCCAGCTGTTCGCAAATTCGACCTACGCAATTCGGTGGGTGCCGAATCGGTTGGAAAGGCGTTATTCATTCTTGGCGCGAGATTGAAAAAGAAACTAAGAGGGTCGCCCATTTCACCACGCTCAACAAGAGAGACTTTCCTCAGCGCCGGCTCTCGGCAAGAGTCATCGCACCGGACCAACCGCTCTCCCCGACGAGGCCGGAAGAGATGTAATGAATTAATGCCAGTTGGGCTCTCAGAGGCTTCGGACGACTGCGACAATCTTCCCAATGACCTCAGCATCGCGATTTCGGAATGGCTCTCGCCTATGAACTCCACTGGGATAAGAGTGAACGACCAAGCTGCTGTTCTCCCGGCTGCAGCATCCGCAGACATAGGTTCCATCACGTTTGAGAATCACGTACAACGGCTGCTGCCATAGCGGTTTTGAGCCGCAGTCATTTGGTTTCTTCTTTTGTCGATTCACCACGGCGAGCAACCCACCCGCCAGGTATGGGTGGAAGGCGCCTCTTGTCCTGCCTATCCAGAAAAAGTCCTTCAGCGACGGTCTGGTCAAACCGCTGAGCGCTTTCAGCGATTCCCGCAGGAAGAAAGGCACCCCGCGTAGCTCAGCTAACAGCTCCCCAATGAACCCCGTCCGTTCCACTTCCTCTGTCTCCACCGCCGCCTGCGCCATCGCCGGCGACAGTCTGCCGGTCAGCAAATGTGGAATTGGTTCAGATCCAGAGTCCCGCAGGCTGAGATGCAGGGTCTCAAATATTTTATGCAGATGCAGCGAATACGCCGCGCAGAACGTAATCATCTTGTGAAAGTGGCGCGGTGGAATGTTGAGCGTTTCATAGTCGGACAGAGACCCGGGAGCTACAAAGTAGCGTTCATCGTCCAGCAAATTTGCGACCTCTCGACTGATCTCCGAGGCCGCGCGAAACGAAAGTCCCGTTCGCAGCCTGGCGCGGCGAAGTTGCGCACCAAGTTGAGCCGGTTCAGGCGACAATACCTCCGGCTTCCAGCGTCTTGCCAACTCCTTAGCAATGGTAGGTTGCTGCGGCCTCAGCAGGCTGAGGATTTCGAGATCCAAGACTCCAACAATCCTTGCTTCTTCGGGAACTTTGAATTCGACTTGGGCATATGGCAATTGGGCACTGATCGTCGCAATCCGCCCACCTGCAACAGTTCGGATCTGGCAACAGCAGAGTCCCTTTCCGTGCTCAACCAGGAACAGATTCTTGGATCCCTCACCGCCCGTCCGACCGACCATGTCTCCCGTCCTCACAGGTCTTACGCGGACGATGCTGCCCGCGAGTAGGTCCGGAAAAGCCAAGGCATCCTGGTAACCGATTTTCGCGTACAAGGAGCTTTTATCCTGAAGCTCTCCGAGGGAAGCCAGGCGTCGGGGCTTGGTCCACTCCAGAACCTGCGATAACGGGACGACACCGGGAGGAGGAGCACTAGTGCCCAAATTCCGAAGCCACGGGATGAACGCATTCGGATCATCCAACGACGAATCCAGAAGGACGGTGCGTCTCGAAGGAAGCTGAAGCTGCAAGCGAGGGATCACCTCGACGTCGAAGCCGAAGACCCGCAACCAATCGGTGACCCGGTAATTGGAAATCCGGCTCAACGCAAACACTTGAAACAGGCTCGGGCTGAAGCTCCCATGGCGGAGATCGTAATAGAAGTTGTGGGGTAGGTAGTGAGGTGACGATCGGCCGAAGAGTTCGGCTGATCGTTGAGATGCCTTGTGCAGCGTGAGATCCTTGCTCGCCAGAATGGATTTGACCCGTTCTGCGAGCTTAGTGTTTGATCCTGCCTCACTCGTGGAGGGCACTGACAGACCTCTCGTCGCATCTTTCTCGCGAGAAGGTCCCCCTCCAGCGCCGGTCAAAAGTCAGAGTTCAGCAAACGCCACTGCAACCTGAACTAGATTTTCCGATCACTCAATCTGCTCGCAGAGATCTGCTTCGGTTTAAACAGTTCGCCTTGGCGGTGTCACAAATATCTGCAAGTTGCCCGGAATTCCGGACAGAGCGTCGATTTCCCCCAAGAACCGCGAGTTTCAGGCAATCGCTCCTAAGGTTGTAGGTGAGATGGTGGTCGGAATCTCGACCAGTGCCGTTTAAGTTAGCCCTGTGATGACTCGGCAACCTCGCGAGAATCCTCTGCCAGGTTTGTCGGATTTCCGAACAAGATGCAATCCTTGTGGACAAACAGTCTGATTCGCGCCTACCATATCGCAACGCCAACCTGAGCCGTTCCCAATGTTGGCCCTGTCGTCAAGTTCCGAAGCCGGTAAGCGTCTCCGCGCCAAACGCGAGCGACGGCAGTTGTCCATTCGCGATGTCGAGCGATTCAGCCAACGAATTGTAGAGGAAAAGAAAAACCCGGCTTACTATGTGCCTCACAATTGGGTAAGCGATCTCGAAAACGGGAAGTCCAAGCCACGCCTCGAGAAGTTCCACAGCCTGAGCCTTATCTACAAATGCGATATCAACGAGATCTTGGCCCTGTTCGGGCTTAATATCGGCGACCTGGACAAAGAACAAGGATTGATCGCGCTGCCGTACACGCACCTCCGCGGCCGAGCTATCTCGCGAGCAGAGCCGATGGTGCCGCCTTCTTTGAAATTGCAAGACAAGGTTCCCTTGGAACAGACGAATCTCGTGCATCGAATGTTTCAGGGTCTGGGTGAAATGCCTTTGTTCCTGGTGCAACACGCTGGCGTACGGGACGTATTTTATGGGTACGTCGGGACCGAGGACTACACGCTCGATCCGCTGATCCGGCCCGGTGCATTCGTTCAGATTGATCCGCATCAAAACAAGGTCGTCAAGAACGCGGGGCCGAGCGAATACGATCGCCCCGTCTACTTTGTCGAGCTTCGCGACAATCGCTACGCCTGCAGTTGGCGCGACTACGAAGGGAGCCGCTTACTCCTTGTCCCGTCCCCCATGTCGCCGGTACGCATCCGGTCGGTTCGCTATCCTCAGGATGCCGAGATCGTAGGACGCGTTACAGGGATTGCGATGCTGATTGCGGAGCTGCGCACAGATGCTTCGGCCACGCCTTCTCAACCGTAAGAAATTCGCGGGCCCTGTACCCGTCGGGAGGCTAAGACATGTCGAGAGCGGTAACGGTAATCGGTGGTCCCTCTAGTCTGCGCCAAGCTATTTCGGTGGGTCCGCACCACTTGATTGCGGATGAACCAAAGACTTCAGGGGGCAGCGATGCTGGGCCAGATCCGTATGAATTGCTGTTGTCCGCGTTGGGATCATGCACGAACATGACTCTTCGCATGTACGCTGACCGCAAAAAGTGGCCGCTTAAAGAGATTCGCGTCGCTCTCACACACTCGAAGAACTACGCCAATGACTGCGTCAACTGTGACCAACCGACGGCAATGCTCGATCGAATCGAGAGGCGGATTACGCTGATTGGCGAGCTGTCCGCGGAACAACGGCAAAGACTATTGGAGATCGCAAACCTTTGTCCGGTACACAAGTCGTTGACTTCGGGGATCGATATCCAGACTGAATTGGTCAACCCGTCCTTGTAAGCGATAATAAGTTCCGAAACATAACCTCGGGAAAAAGCGGAGGTTCCATGTCCAATATTTTGTCGGCGGGTACGCCGGCACCTGATTTCACTTTGCATGTCACACCGGACCAGATGCTGTCGCTCAAGGAACTGCGCGGTAGACCTGTGATCCTGGCTTTCTATCCCGCCGACTGGAGCCCGGTGTGCGGGGACCAGATGGCGCTCTATAACGAAATCCTCCCCGAGTTTCACCGATTCAACGCCGAGCTGATGGGAATTTCCGTGGACGGCGTTTGGTGCCACGCCGCATTTTCACGCGATCGCAAGCTCCACTTTCCGTTGCTTGCTGATTTCGAACCCAAGGGCGCTGTGTCGAGGCTTTACGGAGCATTCCGCGACGGAGAAGGAGTCTCCGAGCGGGCGCTCTTCGTCATCGATAAAAAGGGGGCCATTAGCTGGAGCTATATCTCTCCGATCGCGGTCAACCCGGGCGCTGACGGGATTCTCGAAGCGCTCGAGAGTCTTCCGAAGTGAGGTTGTTATGGCAACGCTGAAAGTGCCAGTCGGACTTGCTGACCACTCCCAAGGTCCCGCCGACGCCCCGGTTACTCTGGTCGAATATGGCGACTACGAATGTTCTCACTGTGGACATGCATACCCGATCGTCAAATCGCTTCAGAATAGGTTGGGAAAACAGTTGCGGTTTGTCTTTCGAAACTTCCCGCTGCGAGAAATACATCCCAAAGCCGAGGCCGCCGCCGAATCCGCTGAGTTTGCCGCGACACATGGCAAGTTCTGGGACATGCATGACCTGATCTTCGAGAACCAGAATTCCCTTAGCGAGCAAATGCTCGGGGACTTGGCGCATCGTCTCACGCTTGATAGGCAAGCGCTCAGGGACGCACTAAGGTCGGGCACCTTTGCCGAGCGTGTGCAGGGGGACTTTTCCAGCGGCGTGCGCAGCGGGGTAAACGGTACGCCCACATTTTTTATCAATAGCCAGCGGCACGATGGCGACTTCGAACTGGAGACGCTTCTCCAGGCGATCCAGAAAATGATTCACAGCCACAAATGAACGAGATGGTGTTATGGCTCAGGGCTTATGAAGAGTCGCAGTTCCAAACACAGCTTTCACGCCTGCTCGACACAATTCCTGAATTCTTTCCGGTGTCAGTGCGCGCCCTGCAGCCGCTTGAGCCGCACCTCTTATGTCGTCTGTTACCTTCGAAAAAACCGTATCAGCAGAGGCCTCGACGGTGCGAATTGCGGTCTCAGAGAGCTCCGGTTTTGCCGCTAGCTCCCACTCTTCTCTGAGCACATCGAGCGAAGCGCCAAATAGTTCAATCGTGTCGTGCAGGTACAAAATTTCCTTTGCACGAGAGCGTCGCTCCCGCCGATCGTGGATTAATAGTTTTTGTGCCATGAAACGAGTCGGATGTGCGATCCGGACCTGCTTCGGACCTTCAAAGGGAAATCCGTTCGCTCGAGACAACTCGACCTTCCACGGCGAGGCCAGCAGGAGGTCCACGTAGCGTAGGTTCTGTGATGTGACTCCTGCCACCCGAGTTGTTGCGCGAAGATTTCCGTCCCGATCATGTTCGCTTCCGATAAGGGGGGTCAGGAATTCGACGTAGAAAGAACCCTCCTCCTCACCGAGCTGATAGTGCGTGGCTGGAGGCTGATGTTCGCCCAGGAAGCGCTCTTTGAAACCCGCGCTCGCTAAGCGATCTCGCAGGTCCTGTTCTCGGACTTCAAGCCTGACAGGTAATGCGACATCGGTATCCAAGGTGAGCAACGGTTCGTATTGAACCGCTTGTGCGAGGGGATGAGACCGGAAGAGGCGGTGTGCCCACCCGCCAACGATGACGATTTGCGGAAGCCAAGGGTCGAGGGCCTCAAGCAGCTTGGATAGGGCATCGATGTCAGGATTGTGGATTTCGTTGCTTATGGTGTTTTCATTATAGTGCCGTCATTCATTGCCTAAGTAGTGGACTGAGAATTTGCTCACGGATGCGATCGGCTTGTTCCTTCCCCCGAGAGGGGTGGTTCGATACATCGAGCCACACTTGCAAAGCGTCCGACACTGGCACGCCTTTCTGGTCAACCGCAGCGCGAAAGATCGATTCTTTGTGAGCCGGGATCCGAAGGTAAAGTTCGGGTTGTTCGGCCCTTTCCTTAGAGATTCCAAGCTGTTGTATCAATTCAGGCTCAATGCGCTCGACATAGAGCACCGGCGGAACTCCGTGCACGAAGCCTAAGCCAAGAGCCTCAGCCGCAGCAAAGAGCCCCAGGCAGACGCGTGGTGAATTGCCATTGCCGGAGATGTCGGGTGAATCCTGACGGAAGTAATGGTGTTGATAATCACGGAGCGCGGATTCAAATTGTTTGGGACCGTGACCTGGAATGACCCAGCGGCAGGGGATTTCCTTGAAGGCCCTGCGTTCCGCTGACTGCCACTCTTCGAGCAGATCCTGAACTCTCACCAGTTCCAGTTGGTCCGCATATTTGTCAAGGAAACCTTCGGCTTCGAGTTGACGAACCAGGCGAGACGCACTGACCTGGGAGACGCCGGCTGCCATCGCCAATTCCGAAGCATTGCGAATCTTTCGCCTAGGAGCGCTCAGGAATTGAGGCTCGATATGTTGAGCCAAGATAACTTTTAGCATCCACTGTCCAAGATCCGAGAAAATCGAATAAGACTGCAGTTCCGAAACTCCCGGTTTTCGATGCTCGACTTCCGAAGGCGACGAATTCAGAGATTCCAGTCCCGGGGCCTGGAACAATCGAAATCCGCGATCATCAAAGAATCCGACTGCCGCATCGGGGGCATAGTCTCGCTGAAACTCGAGGGCCTGATCCACTACGCCTGAAGAGAGATGTGGAGAAGCGATGACGGCTAAGGCGCGGGCTTGAGGGTGTTGTCGTGCGTGGACTTGGGCCTGCAGGATGGCTTCGGCGAGCAAGGGGACGACACGGTCCCGACGGGATTCAGCCGCTCGTTTTAGCTTGGCGGCATACTCTAAGGCGCCCTTCTTGATGATGAGATCTGCTTCGCCTACAAAGCGGTGCTGTCGGAAGACCTCCCACCCAGAGTTCTGCAGCATCTGGACGAGTTGGCTCTCATATTCCTGTTCGACTTTGTGTGGCTTCGGCATATTGTCATGGCCATGGTAATATTCACGGCCATGATAGTCAAGGCCAAGACTACAATCATGGCCATGACTATCAAGCCATATGAATCAATCGCTTACACCGAGATTGCCCCAAGAAACCCATTATTCCCCTGACTCAATCGATACAAACGGTTCCAGACACGCAGAACGTAGTGCCAAAGCACGATCGGTTGACCTCGAAGTGGATTCTCTTCGAGGCTTTCGCCCAAAACATCATCCAACTCGCGCAAAGCAACCGGCAGCAATGGGCCGAGACCGCGATCTTCGTCACCGTGGACGAGGGTGGCGGCTTCTACGACTCGGGCTTTATCCAGCCGGTTGATTTCTTCGGGACGGGCCCACGCATTCCGATGATCGCCGTATCGCCCTTCTCGACCGGCGGCCATATCAGCCACGTATACAGCGAGCATTCCTCTTTCGTGAAGTTCGTTGAACGGAACTGGATGCTCAATACCACGCTCAGCGACCGCAGTCGCGATAACCTGCCCAATCCCGTTCAGAACGGCCCATCCTACGTGCCGCGCAATATGTCGGCTATCGGGGACCTGTTCGATCTGTTCGATTTCCGTAAATAAAGTAAGTGATTCGCTGGACCGATTCGCTGTGGATCCCTCGCGGTGTAGTCGGTAAGGGCAAGCGGATGTCTGGTGGTTGGCGTTGGCCAAGAAGCTTAGGCCTCGCCAATCACTAGGCTTTCGCTCCAGTTGGGTGAGGAACCTTCATTTCTGGACCGCCTCCGTGGTTGCGGACAGCTCGCCCGGTCAATGAGTATAACGGCAATTTTACGACAGGTGGAAAGGGAATGCGGCTTGGGGCTCTGGCGCATGAGATTTATCGAACTGTAACGATCCTGTCACCGTTGAGCAAAGATTAGGTGACAAAATCATTTACGAACCCTGTGGGTCCAATCCCTGAGATTCCAAGGAGACTCCCTATGACAGCTAACCGCGTCAGAAATTTCGATCGTCTGCGCGCGAGCGCTCAGCGTCTGGCGATGGTTTCGTTATTTGTTCTCGTCGGATTTGCGGTAGCGGCCGCGCAAAATACTTATTTCTCTCCCAACAACCTGGTCGTGAGCCGGAGTGTATACGACAACAACCGTCACAATGTGACGGTTGGCCAACTGCTGCCGCCAAGCTGCCAGGCGACACAAGCCGGATGCAACGGAAATGCCACCAATGACGGCACCTACCCATATGTTTGGAACAACGACGTTGTTGATGGCAGCTTCGGTATTACTTCTAAGATCTTCCTAGACCAATACACTTCTGCGGGGATACTGATCAACTCATTGGAAGTTCCGAACAGTTCGCAAAAAGGGGTCCCGCCCCCAAAGGACCAGTTGGTGACCAGCTTTTCTTCCAAGTCCGAGGTGGCTTTGAATCTTTCCACGGACGGGCAATACTTGACCTTCATGGGGTATGTCTCGGCCATTGACAACCTCGATGTGTCAAACTCCAATACCGTCATCGTCGATCCGACCAATCCTGTCGGTACTAGCTACTATCGCGCCGTAGCGCTCGTCGATGCCAAGGGAAAGTTCAAGTTCACCGAAACAAATGCCTACAGCGGGAACAACGGCCGTGCTGCCATCCTGAACAACACGGATGGAGCGAACTTCCTCTACACCGCCGGTAATGCGGGTAACGGCGGCAATCCTCAGCCCGACGGCATCATTATCGGAGCGGGCGCGCAAATTCTGACCCCGCAGACGAAAGCCGAGGTTCGCGATCTACTGGCAAAGAAGTTCGTGTTTACTGCGCAGAAGACGATGTATAGCGGCAAGCATATCGCCAAAGGTGACACGATTTTCGTCGTCTCCAACGAGAACGAGGGCGGGCGAGGCCTCATCGCGCGTGGCGCGGTCACATCCGCCGAGGCAATCGCAAAGAAAAGCGGAGTCGCCCGTCAAACGCCTCGCGTTAGCATCGCCGTCAAATGCACCGCTCTTGCGAAGAGGCCACTGGGGCGGAGCGAACTCAATCACTTTACCGACTGGAATGATGGCCAGCCGGAAATCGAGCTCAATTTCAAGTTCTATCGCCAGGCAACGAACAAAATCGTCGGCATCTCGGATGAAGCGGCGGCGTTTCTCGATGGA
>Ga0206817_1039_pt1 | contig 47926 bp, 55 predicted proteins | sample Alteio_BWOrgCont_89_FD_152873 | JGI IMG/M metagenome (GOLD analysis project Ga0206817, IMG submission 152873) | Enriched cells from forest soil in Barre Woods Harvard Forest LTER site, Petersham, Massachusetts, United States -... | ecosystem: Environmental > Terrestrial > Soil > Temperate forest >...
CCTCTCCGTCTTGAAATATGCTGCGGATCAGACCGGCGTGAGCTTCGAGACGTTTACGAAAGGGTTTAAGAAGCTATCGGAATCCATGTATGAGGTAGAGCATGGATCGAAACAGGCAGTACAGGCTTTCGGCGCGTTGGGCATTTCGCAAGCGGACCTGCAGAAAACGGGCGGCGACATGTACAACGTGCTCGATCTTGTTGCTTCCCGCATGGCAGCCATGCCGGATGGATTCGAGAAAAACGCCGCGGCTACAAAGCTCTTCGGGCGCGCCGGCCAGGACTTGATACCTGTACTCGACCAGGGCTCCGCGGGCATCGAGCGCTATCGCTCCGAGGCTGAAAATCTGGGAATAGTGCTCAATTCGCAGACAATCGAAAATATGGAAGAGCTGCATAGGTCCGTGGCTCAGATGGAAGGCTCTTTTGAGGGCTTGGCGCTGGAGATTACATCTGCTCTCTCGCCGGCGCTTCAGCGGATGGCGAAAGACACTACAGAGCTTGTAAAGGCGCTCCGCGTATCGCCGGCAGATGCTTTGAAGCTGATGGGGTCTAACTTTATCAGCAACGTCCCTATGTTTGGTCCGGCTGCCGCGGCGCTAAAGGCTCGCGGCGAGCAGATGCGCAAAGAGGCGATGGACGATATAAACGGCAAAGTGGCGCTGCAATCGGCAGCGGATAGCGCCGAATCTTCATCGCATTCCGGCTCGGGGGGATCGCCTGATTTTATGGCCGATCCTGAAGCGGCTAAAAAGCTCAAAGAGCAGCGCGACAAGGCCGCCGAGGTATTGCGCCAGGCGCAAGGAAAAACGGGTGATACCTCCGGATATCGTGACTCTTTCAAGCTGCAGGAGGAAATGCAGCGCGAGGCCGGCGAGCAGGCAAATAAGCTCTCCGAGGATTACATCAAAGAGAAGCAGGCGGAATCTGAGGCCGCCGTTAAATCGAGCAAAGAGCAGATAGCCGCTCTCCGCGAAGTGCAAGAGGGCCGCATTGCTGCAGCATCCGAGGCTTACCGCTCAGCCGAGCAAACGGCGGACTTCGATGTAGAGCAAGGCAGAATTTCTGCCGATCGCCGGGCGGACATACTCCGCGATGCGGCGGCGAAAGAGCTTGAAATAAAGCAAAAACGCTCTCGCGCAGATGGCAGCTCTTGACTCTATCAATCCGGACAATCCGGAAAAGGTTCAGCGAGACTTAAACCTCATCGGCGAGGTGCAGGCTGAGCATAACGAAATGATGGTGGAGTTAGACCGGCAGGCCGCCGAGCAGCGAGCCGAGGCCATGACCGGATTACTGCATAGCGTCTTCGATCCTTTCATGGAAAGGCCGAAGCATATCTCGGACGCCTTTAAGAAAATGGCCGATGACATTTTAGGGGATCTTCAGCGGATCGCCGAGCAGAAGCTAATCCAATCTATTGTGGGCGGCATGAATGGCGGCATCAACGGCGGCGGCAGAAGCGGCGTTAGCGGGCTCGGCGGGCTCGACGATATCTTCCGCGGGATCATTCATCCTGGCACGACAGACAAGGCCAGCAACGGCGGTTACTCGGCGGGTGCCGGCACGATTCCGGATGCCGTAGTATCGGCGTTGCAGCAAGGACACGGCGGCGCTAGCTCGGGGTCTGGCGTAGTGGTCAATATGATTACGCAGGGAACTCCGCAGCAAGTACAGTCTTCTGGCTCATCGGGCGATGGTCAGCTCGAAAAAATGATTGTCTCAATTGTCCTGAAAGATGCGGATACATTGGGACCGATGAGCCAGGGTATCGGCGGCGCTATAAAGATGCTCGGGCAGTTCTAAATTGTCGCTCATTAAGGGTTCCTTGTGAAACCATGATGTGGGAAAATGTCAGATCGCCGGAGGAAATATTTCTATGAACCCATTTGGAATACTGGCCGGTGCTTTGAAATCTGCTGTATGGGTCGCAGAAAGCCTGGGAATGTGCAAGGGCTGTCTTATTAGGAAAGGGACACTTATCCTAGAATGCGAGAGTTGCGGCGCTGGCCTCTGCCCACAGTGTCTTATTAACATGAGGAAGAAGCATGAAGAGTGGAAGAGGCGTGATCCTCGCACTCCTGACGTATTGGTCTGCGAAGCCTGTAATAAAAAATTTGGCGACTATAAATAGGGGAGATTACTTGGCTATTTGAATCGCAGACCTTTAGCTCGCATCGCTTTCCATTGCTCATCCCATGCGCGCTCGAAGTTCGCGTTAACGTAGCTCTCGACTGTCTTCGCCATGTCGAGCTTTGGGCGCGTGCGCACGTTCCGGGTGAGGATGTAAAACGGATAAGCTTCGTGCTCTGTCCAATACCTTCCCATAATCATCGGCGTTCCGGATTTGCTTGTCTGCAGAAAAAAGATCATGCCTCGCACTCTTACCTGATTACGCAAGGCGATCTGGCCGCCTCTGGTGCGACCGGTATATCTACCATTAACGGCGGTGAGTAGAGCTTTTGGGCGCAGCTCCGCGGGTATCGGGCCATCGTTCACCATCTGGCGGAGATACTTTGTAGGTACGGCAATGTGTATGTGTCCGCCGAATGGTACGCGGTTGCTGCCGTCTTCCTGCTTCTCAAGATAGTCGGGCGCGCTAGTCTTTCGGTTAGCGGTGTCCGTATGTACGTCCGCCTCAATCCGGGCGGATTTCTTTTCTGCCGGCTTGAATCTTATTCCTTGCTTCGTGAATTCGTTACGCAGAATGAATTTATTAGCAAGCGTCCCTTGTACGGCTCCCTGTGCGCCTTTGGCGAGGGCTGTAAGCGTCGAGGCCAGGGCAAAGGGTAAGTGCTGCTTTTCCAGCTCGTGAATTCCCTCGACTGCGCCTGTAACGTCTATCGATACGCGAATGCTCATGCGCGCATCATGCCGTAATTCGCTCGATTCGGGCGATATGCGGCATAGATACTTCGTGGCGACTCCGATCATCTTTCCTAGTTTGTCGAAAGCTCCGAGCCTCGACTCTGGTGCGAAGACGTACGACGATACAATCCGCGATTCTATGGACCTCGGCTATGTTGCGACACGTCCACGATTCACGCGCGGGCGGCGGACGTGGAATGTAAACGTACGGAATCTCTATCTCGAAGATGTGCGCGCGCTCGATGATTTCCAAGAGACGATTACGCAGCGCGGAGCTAATAGCTTCTACTTTCCGAACCTCATTCAAAACGGTAGCTTCGAGTTTCCCGCCGTCCTCGATTCGGAAATAGTTCAAGGGTGGAGCGGTGTTCAATCTCAGGGCATTGCGATGCAGCCATGCTCGACGGCGTTTGATGGGGTGATGGCGATGCAATTTGCTACCGAGGTAGGAAGCCTCGGGGCCGGCCAGTCTGCCACGGGCGTGATGGCTTCGCCGATATCGTTTCCGGTATTCCCTGGCGAAGTCTATCAAGGCGTCTTTCAGTGGCTTGCGGTGGTGACTGGCCTGGCTGGTGTATCGTACGATGCAACAGCTAACCTTTCGCTCATCCTGCAAATGTCTGACGGCTCGACGGTGAACGTATCGCCGGCAGCCTCGAATCCAATCTCTGGCACTTCGCCGGCGACGTACACGCCTGTAGCGCAGCAATTCACGATTCCAGCGCCAGGCGCGGGCTTGTTTATCGCCGGCGCGAGCCTTGCGCTCTCTATGACGTTACAGAATGCCAGCACATCGGCAACAGCACTCAGCGCGCCGGGCTCGGGAAATAGCCTATCCGCATGCTTCGACTCTGTTGGGCTCGCGCTTATTCAGCCAGCGCCAGGGCGTTCGGTGTATGGGAGAATGGCCGGCTCTAACTCGCTGGTACGTCCGGTGCGATTCGCGCCGAGCAAACTTCCGGAGTTTTCGGACCTTGGATTCGGGACCGGGCTGAAGCTCTACGGAACCACGTTCGCGCTGGAAGAGGTTTAAGCGAATGTCTACGCCGGCCATCTTTCCGCCTGCTCTAAATATTCTCTCGCTCGCCGCTCAGCGCGACAAGGTTAAGCTCGCGAGTGGCGATGCTTTCCTCATGCTGTTGCATGTTATCTGGCAGGGCCAGCATGTGCGCCTGGCGCGCAATACGGATGCCGTTACGTTCGACGCAGGGGATGGGCTCGGCGCGCAGGTGTATGAGCCGTTTAACTTCGATCTGACAGTAGAGAAGAATCCAGGCAGCCAGCTACCGAGCATCTCTATCAAGTGCTCGAACGTGATGGGAATTCTTCAGAGCTACATTGAAGAGTTTGCCGGCGTAGTGGGCGCGACGGCGAATCTGTATTTCGTCAATACGGCGCATCCCGCGGGCGAGCCGAGTATCCAGCTCACTACAACCATTTTGCAGACGGTCTGCACGCTTCAAAATGTGACGTTCACGCTTGGGGCTCCGAAGCCGCAGCGCCAGCTCTTTCCGCGATATTCCTACCGCGCTGATTTCTGTATTTGGGTGACGAACTACAAGGGGAAATGGTGCGGCTATACCGGCGCTCTGCCGAACTGTGACGGCACTTATAACAGCTCGAATGGTTGCGTAGTGCATGACAATGCGCAACGCTTTGGCGCGTTCCCTGGCATTGGCACAAACGGCGCGAGCATCGCGAGTCAAACATAATGAAGCCTTATTACGATGAAGACGGCATAACGATCTATCACGGCGACTGCCGCGAGCTGCTCCCGACGCTCAAAGCGGATCTGCTGTTAACCGATCCGCCCTACGGAATAGGTATTTCTTCGAGAAATACTGTAGGGAGCAGCACCAAGCGAAATGGGAAGGTAATTCTTGCTCGCGACTTCGGCGTTTCCGATTGGGACGATGCGCCTCCGCCTGAATGGCTACTGATGCTCATGCGCGAACAGACGCGCTGGCAGATTATCTTTGGAGGAAACTACTTCCCGCTTCCACCATCTCGCTGCTGGCTTGTTTGGGATAAAGACAACAGCGGAAACTTCGCCGATTGCGAGCTTGCTTGGACGAATCTCGATAAGGCCGTGCGCAAGCTCAAATGGCGCTGGAATGGGATGCTTCAAGAAGATATGGAGCATAAAGAATTCCGGACCCATCCGACGCAGAAGCCGCTCGCGGTTATGAAGTGGGCGCTTGCGCAAGCTCCGGAAGGCGTTACAAACATCCTCGATCCATTTATGGGCTCTGGTACTTCGCTTGTCGCTGCTAAGGCTGCCGGCATCCGCGCGATTGGGATAGAGCGCGAAGAGAAGTATTGCGCCGACGCTGCGGAGCGTCTATCTCAGGGATTGCTGAGCTTCGCATGAGTGTGCTTCTTCCATTCGAGCTGTACGGCGATCTGCTCCCGGTGCCGTATCTGCGCAAGGGCCGTACTCTGGCCGGCCTCGATTGCGTGGGCGTCTTTCTGGAAATACAGCATCGCCTGGGGCGAACTCTGCCGGCATACGAAAGCGATCCGGAAATTCTCGAAAGCTATCTCGGCGAGTGGGCGCGCGTAGAGACGCCGGAGCCAGGCGATGCAATCCTCATCTACTCTTACGATCCGGCGTGGCACGTTGGCACGGTTATTAGCTTGAATTCCTTCATACACGGTAAAGATGGCGTGGGCGTTGTAGTAGAGCGCTACGACAGGCCGGAATTTTCGCGCCGTATTGAGGGGTTTTATAGGTGGAAGCTGCAGGCGTCCGACCAATCCAGATAATAGAAATCGTTAATCCGTTCCGGCCAGATGTGCGCTCGGGCGAGGTTACGCTTATTCCGATTCCCGGCGAGTATCTTCCGGATACTATGCGCCGCGCGGGATTGAATGCCGCGGACTATGCCATCCGCCTCAATAGTGAATTTATCGAGGCCGGCGAGGAAGGCTTCCATACTGTAAAGCCTGGCGATAAGATTACGTGCTCGCGAGCTGCAGGCGGCGGCGCTATGCGCATCCTCTCGATGGTTGCGCTTCTGGCCGTCACTACCGCGGTAACGGGCGGCTTCGGTGATGTTGTCGAGGCTATGGCATGGACGGCGCTCGGCGTCTCTACGCCGGCGATGGCCGCGGCGGTGGCTGCCGGAATATCTATCGGCGGAAACATGCTCATCTCGGCGTTTCTAGGGCCGAATAGCGGGGGCGGTACGAATGCGGCGAGCCTTACCTATGATCCGACCGGGCCGAAGTCTCTGGCGCAAGCGGGAACGCCGATTCCGAAGGGTTACGGCACGATGGGATGGGCCGGCAATATCATCTCGTCATTTGTAGATCAGGATGGGAAAGACGAATACCTCAATATCCTAGTGAGCTTCGGATTCGGAACGGCAACGGGCGCAGCAACCATTCAGCTCAACGGTAAGCCGATTGCGACGTATCCAGACCTCAGTTATCAACTGCGGTACGGTACGAACGATCAGACGCCTATTCCCGGCTTCGATACGATCCGCAACGTATTCCCGCAAGAGATCGATTTGCTCGCTGCGAATGGATCGACAGTTGTAACCGGAACGGGTAACGATACAAGCGGGCTGCAGATTGCCATAAAGTTTCCTGGCGGCCTCATGCGCACGGATAACAGCGGCAATCCTAAAGAGGTTACCTTCGCCTATAAGGTGGAAGTGTCGCCGAGCGGCCAGAATCAATGGACTACGCCTATTTTCCCAAAAGACACAACGGACGTATGGACTACGGACGGCAACGGCTTCCGGCATTATCCGGCCTGGGTTGTCATGCCTACCGACCGATACGCCGGCAGCGGGCTTGTCTACTCGACGGACACGAACGAAGGCGCGCACTATCCCGGTGAGCCGTGGAATGAGTCGCTAGGCGTCAAGGTCTACAACGTAGACAACACGAATACGACCTACACGCAGCAGTTCCAGGGCGAGTGGCAACCTACCGCGGATATCCAGCTCGACTTGCAGAGCGTAACGGATTGGTGGGGCGGCTGGCGGATCGTCTCAAACATGACCGATCAGAGCTTTTATGATGTGGTGAACGTCTACGGGCTCGCGGTTGGGCAATGGGATTGCCGCATTACGAAATGGGGCGCAGGGCCACACAATCAGCCTATTCCGCAGGGTGACGCCTATATGACCGATCCGCACTATACGGCGGATGGCTGGCTATGGGATGTGACAGAGGTACAGTTTACGGACCTCGCATATCCTAACTTCTGCCTGCTCGGCATTCGGGCGCTCGCAACTTCGCAGCTCTCAGGCGCAAATGTAACCGTATTGGCTACATGGACGCATGATATCGGCGCGGATACCGTTTTGCCGGCAGCGCTCGCCGGCTTCGAGCACGATAATCCGGCCATCGTCGCCTATGACATTTTGATAAATCCGCTCTATGGTATGGCGTCCTCGAATCCGAATGTCGTCATAGACCTGCCGGCATTCGTGAATTGGGCGACGTTCTGCGATGAGCTAGTGCCGACGCAGGCGGGCGGAACGCAGAGGCGCTTTGTCTTCGCCGGCGTCTTCGATGTGGGCGGCTCGAATGCCTGGCAATGTTTGCAGCAAGTGGCGCAAATGTCGCGCGCGCAGATTACGCAAGAGGGCAATACTTATTCCGTTTGGGTGGATGCGCCCACCGATATAACGCAGGTCTTTACCGAGGCGAACATCATCCGCGGCTCATACACTGAGACGTTTGTTTCGCTCGACGATAGGGCTACGGAAATCGATGTGACTTTTGCGGATGCAACCCGCAATTGGCGTACCGATCTTCCGGTGTCCGTCATGACGGCGACGACGCTAAACGGCGGGCTGCAGCCTAAAGTGACGCAAGTAAGCCAGACGCCAGGATGCACAAACCGCGATCAGGCTTGGCAGTGGGCATACTTCAATCTGCTTTCGACTGAGACGCTCATGCGTACGGCAAAGTGGGAGTGCGCTATCGAGTCCGTCTCATGCCGGCGCGGTAGCGTTGTAGGCGTACAGCAACGGCAATGGAGCCTCGGCGGGCGCATTCAATATGGCTCGACGGCTACCAGTCTCGTGATTGACCGCACGGACCTACCAACGTTTACGGGCTCCGGATGGTCTATCGGTGTGCAGCATCCTGTTTACACGGTTGGAACGGCTACGATTCAATCCGTCGCGAGCGCCGGCAATAACACTTTTCTCTTGACGTTTACGGCGAACCTGCCCGCGGGAAGAATCATCCGCATTGCCGGGCCTGGCGGGATTGAAGCGGCGGTGCTCGGCGTGAGCCAGGTATCAGGGGCGAATTCAAACTCGCTCACAATGGGGAACGCGCAGGGTAACTTTGTTGCCGGCCAGGTAATCACGCTCTACGACTATGACCGGCTAGAAGTACAGGCGGTGTCTGCGATCAGCGGCCTCGATATCACTACAGCGCCATTCTCGCAAGTGCCGACGCCGGATGCGCCGTGGTTCTATGCGCAGAGCGCAGGCGGCCAGGCATACAAGACTTTCAGGGTTACGGGCATCCGGCAGAGCGGCGATTTCACAATGGAGATATCCGGCCTCGAATATAACTCGACGATTTACACGGATGTAATTCCGAATTATGGCGAGATAGTCTCGTTTCCGACGATCAATGCAGCAGTGACGAATGTAACGCTTGTTGAGAAGCTCCAAAATACTACGAATCCCGCGAAGGCTCCGACGCAAGCGCTCGTCTCCGTCTCGTGGGATAACGGGCCGAATACGCAGGCGGTTGATATTTACGGCCAGGTGGACGGCGGCGCATGGAATCTGCTCGCGTCGAAGGCCAATAAGGCCGGTTGGAATTTCACGGCGACGACTGGCGACGTGTGGAGCCTTATCGTAGTGGGCTGCGATCCGTTTGGCGCGGCGTCGAGCTACAACGATGCGCCGAGCGCTACGATCACAGTGCAGGGAACCGGCGCGGCTCCTGCGGATGTTGTCGGATTTACCGCTAGCGGTAGTCCGCTCTTATTGAGCTGGACTGCAGCGGTGAATCCTCCGGCCTCGGGCGTTGCGGCTACTGCAACCTATGAGATTCGATTCGCTCCGGTTGGTGGATGGGAGACGGCTACGCAGGTAGCTACCGGAATAACCGGAACTTCTTATACCGACACGGCGAGCCGCGGCGTGGGAACGTATCTTATCAAGGCGCTGAGTGCATCCTTTGTCGAAAGCATCAATGCTGCAACGTGGCTGCCTATTAACGTCGCCGCTGCGGTGACGGGGCAGCTATCCCTTGTCAACGGGGGAACGGGCGCAACAAACGCAAACGACGCGCGTACAGCGCTGGCCGCTGCATCGCTTGGCGCAAACGCATTTACCGCGGCGCAGACTCTTCCCGCGGATGGTTTGATTATTCCGGATACGACGAACGGACACACGTACAGAGTGCAAGTCGTGAACGGCGCGATTACTCTGGCGCAAGTTTCATAGCGGAAATTGCTCGAAAAAGCGAAGGTGAGGCATGAATAGCGCATGCTTCGGAAAACACTTCGCTATCTGCTTTTTCCCGTTCTCGTCTTTCCCGCCGTATGCCTGGCGCAGTATGTTCCGGTGTCGGGAACGAAGGTTTTAGATTTAGGCGGATCGCCGCTCGCTGCAGGCCAGATTTGCTTTGCGCCTCCGAGTGCAGGCGGCGGGCTCGCAGGCTTCCACGTATCGGGCGGCGGCATCGCGCTTCCGCGGCAGAAGTGTTTCCCTGTATCGCAGGGCTCATTCTCTGGACAGCTCGCAGATACGGCGATCACTTCTCCCCCAAACATCTGTATCTCGGCAACGGTTATCATCCCCGGCTTTCCGAATAGCACGTCTTACGTGGTCGCATCTTGCCTGCAGCCGTCCGCGACCATTACAACGGCTAATTCAAATTGGTGTACGGCGTCCGGATGCGATCTAGATAACTACGTTCCGAATGGCGTTATTACGATGGGACCGGTTGCGCCTTCCTATATCGGGGGAGCATTCACGGCGGCTGGTGCGATCACAGCGCCAAACTTTCACGGACTCGCAGATTCTTCCGTCACTTCTCAGCAGTGGACCTCTGTGCGCCAGGGCTGCCCGGCTGGATATTCGCCGAGCACGACGGATATTCTTGGTAACTTCCTGCAATGTAATGCGAATAGCTATCAGGCGAGCGGTACAACGCCTGGGATGATCGCGCAAAATCCAGCAGGCAATCAGATGATTACGCTCGCGAGTGGAGCGCACCAGCGCTTCGGCGTTCCTGCTGCATATCTGGATATTGATTCCGCGGGTGACGCGATTACGCCAGGCATCGTTAGCTCTTCCGAGGTTAATGGCGTGGCTAATCTCATGACATGCGGAAGCAGTATTAAACCTGCAGGGTGCCCGACAAGTGGAGAGCAATCTATTTCGGGCTGGCTTCCGTTTACGAAAACGCTGCTGCCAACTCGCACTTTATCTAACGCCGCGACTGTATCGATAGGAACGATATCTCTTCCGCCTGGAACCTATACGATTGCCTCTCCGATACAGCTTGACCGTTTCTCGCGCCTGGATTGCAACGGTAGTACGATCCTTAAAACCACGCCAGGGGCGGCGGTAGTGATTGCGGATACTCTTTCCATCCAGCCTACGGACTTTGCTCTTTCGGCAATCGCGAACTGTAACTTTGTCAACAATGCCGGCAAGGTTGAGAACAATACGGTTACATCTGTGCAGGTTGCATCGAACGTAGCGACGGTCACAGCTTCCTCGGCGTTCACTAATATTTCTGCCGGCAATGTCGTAGTCTTCCGTAAATTTACGGCTGGTGGGGATTCAAGCATCAACGAAAATCGGGGAGTGGTGCAGACTGTTTCCGGAAGTACGTTGACTGTAGCTCTGCCAGGTGTAGCCAACACCGCACTTATCACCGAATCTAACGCAGTCATTGACCGCGAAGAGGCTTGTATTTACGTGGGCGGCGATCCTTCAGGAACTAATAGCCCATCTGCGGCCTTCGGAAATTTCTTTCAGGCGGCGAATGTTTCATGCTACGGATTCAATGAAGGCTTAACCATTGGAAACAATAATTGGGGATGGCTCATCTCAAACAGTCAGTTTAATTCCAATAGGATTGGCATATTCGATCCGCACGAACCTATTGCAAGCCGCGTCAATCAGGGAGAAGAAGCGATGTTTGATGCTGTTCGCCTATATGACGGCGAAGAGGGCATCGTAAGTGATACGGGGGTTGAGCTTCGATTCAATAACAGCTTTTGCGATTACAATCTTAGCTGCTTTGACGGATTCGATCTTGATGTGAATTGGACCAATGGACACGTCGAGCAGTCGAGTGCTCCACTCGTTACAGAATGGGGAGGATTCCAGGGGCATATCGGTATCTTCGGCGGCTCTCTTTCTACAACGCTGACTACGGGAACCGATCCCTATTTGTTCTTTGTAGCGGGAACTGGCGGCGGTGTGACCGTTAGGGACGCTCGATACGATACAAACCACGTAGTTACAGCTTGGATGAATAATTCCACGTCGAATGGTGCGTGTCTGAGACTTGATAGCGTCTACACGAAGGTAGGCGCGCAGCCGAGTACATTCACCACGTTCAGCGGCAATGGTACGTGCGTTAACTCTTTTGGCGATGCTAACTATCTCGGATGGAGATCAAAACAGTTTAGTAATCTTTCTACTGGGGCAAACCATGTCGTAGACCTTTTGCAGCCGAATTTGTCCGCGAATAATACGACATCAAATGCTATCGCCGGCGTGGACGCCTCTAACGCTCTTAACTCGCTTGAAGCGTTCTTCAGTCTTGTAAGTTCGGGCAGCACCAGCAACACTGGCGGGATAAGGCTACACGGCGACACGGTTAATGCGTTAACCTTCGTGCCGGGTGGAAACCTTACGTTCGGCAATAACACGACAACGCAACTGCTGCACGTAGCAAACCACTTTGGCGGCTTCGGTACTCAGCCTACGGTTGCTGCCGGCGCTGCTGCGGGCTCTTCGCCAACTGGTCCTACACTAGATGCGCACGCACACGACACAAGCGGTACTATCACGGTCACAACGGGGGCGTCTTCGCTGGCGACGAATGCATCTGTCTTCGTTTTGACATTCGGTACGCCGTGGGTTACGACTCCACATTGCGCTTATTCCGCGCTGAACGCTGCCGCGGCTAGTGCATCAACAACCATCTTCGAGACTGTTAGCACCAATGCGTTTCAATTAAATACGAATACTACTATTCCGTTGACTGCTTCGACGCAATATAGTTGGGCGTATAGCTGCCAACAGTAAGCACGCAAGATCATCCGTGCTGGCTTTGATTTTTCCTGATACTGCGCTTCGGTGGCATAACCTCTCCATGCCTCCCGAAGCGCAGAAAGAATTCCTCATCGCCGCTGCAGTTGCAGCAAAGAGCGCAAACCACATCTTCCCGGCAATGGCGGCCTGCGAAGCCGCTCTCGAATCCTCGTGGGGTACATCGAAGCTCGCCGTCGAGGCTAATAACCTTTTCGGCTCGAAGCAGCAAGCGCATCCGATTTATGCCGGCATACACTTACCGACGCGAGAATTTCTCAATCACGTATGGGTGACGGTAGAGGCGGCCTGGGTGAAGTATCCGGATTGGCAGACGTGCTTTCGCGAGCGCATGAACACATTGAAGCGACTCAGCGGAAGCTATGCGCATTATGCCGCGGCGCTGAAAGCGGCAATGCCTGAAGTCTACGCGCAAGAAGTCTCGCGTTCGTGGTCTACCGATCCGGAGCGCGCAGAGAAGTGCATCGAAATCTACCACGCGCATCTGGATATTCTTCAAGCCGCATTGAAATAGCAGCGTATTTGCTGGATTTTTCGCATGCGTGGCATAACGTCTCCATGACGCAAACGGCGAAAGCATGGCTCAAAGGTTTGGGGGTTGCGGTAATCTCCGCGGCTGCCGGCGTGATAGCCGGGTTCGCGCTTGCGAGCGATCCGCACGAATACAAGCTCGTTTTGCAGCTCGCGGCATTCGATGCAATCAAGGCGGCGGCCGCATATCTCAAACGGAGTCCACTCCCCGGAGTGGAGGAAGGAAAGTAACATGAGCGTCTTTACCGATGTAGTGGCCGAGGGCCAGAAGATTGAGCATTTCCTGCAAAATCTCGTGACGGGCGGCGTAGCGCTGCAGGCGGAATACGGCAAGCTGGAGCCCGCTACGCTGGCCGCGGTTTCTGCTGTCTTCTATGACGTGGCGAAAACCGTTGCGGCTGGCACTGCGGCTGCCGGCGCTGCCGAGGCTGGAAACATCCCGTCTGCTTTCACGCTGAGCGAAACAACGCTTGGGCTCGTGAAACAGGTTGTCGCAGATGTGAAGGCCGGCAAGCAGGTTTTCGTTGCTGACTTCAAAGCTCTCAATATCACCCTGTAACAAGATGGAGCGCGAAAGCACGGACGCAACGGGATATATCCCGCCGAGTCCGCTGCGATTAACGCTCCCCGGCTTAAGCGGAGGCCGCATGCGGAAAGCAATTCGTATATTCGGGCTGCTCGTACGCATCGCGGCCTTTCTGCTTCTCTCTATCCTGGCAGTTACGGCGTATCAGTGCCGGCCTTGGATTATCGAAACGGTAAAGAGGGGTGCGGCTACCGTGGATCGCGCGGGCCGCGCTGCTCAGCATTTAGACGATGCTGCGGCAGTCTGGAAGGACGCTTCGAGCGAAGAGAGAGATTACCTCAAAGAAACACTGCCGGCATTAACTAGGCAGACGCAGGGCATTTTGGGGAATGCAAGCTCTCTTCTTCTCTCTCTGAAATCCACCTCAGACGGAATCAACACGAGCCAGGCGCAAATAACTCAGCGAGTAAACGCGAACCTCGACGAGACGCAAAAGGCAACGCAGGACGCGCGCAAGTTCATTCAGCAAGCGACTATTGACCTGCAGCAATTGCAGCCGGCCATCGTTCAAGTTACGCAGCTATTAAGCGACAGCGATAAGGCCGTAAATTCGCCAGAAATGACGCAAGCAAGGCAGCATTTCCTCAAGACGCTGGAACATATCGACGGCACTACGGGCGATATCCAGCATGCCGTACATAGCTATGTTTACCCGAAGCCAATAGCTCAAACGATTGATTGGGCAATCAAAATCGGGAACCTGGCCGGCACTTGGTTGGGAAGGGTTTTCTAAATGTCATCTGGCGAAGAATCCCGAGTGATTAAAGAGCTGCAGGATTTCCGGAAGGATTTCAGCGTATTCGTTACGAAGCTCATGGGCGACGAGACGCAAGAGAATCCCGAGGGCCGCATCCCGCGGCTCGAAGCCGGCCAAAAGAATCTCAATCGCCGGGTAAGGCGGATCGAGTCTGTTGGCTTGATGGCCGCGGGCGCTCTGGCGGTTTTCAAGTTTGCCAGCGCACTACTCGACGCAGCGCACAATTTCTTTTCTATCTTTCAACACGCACAACGATAACGGAGCGAGAATGCCAACTCCCGCACTATCGAGCGCCAAGCGCGCCGAGGTTTCCCGTCTCTTGGCTGCCGATAAATATACGGTGGCTCAGATTGCAGAGCGCGCCGGCGTAAGCCGCGGCTCGGTATCGAACGTCAAGGCCGGCCAGGTGCCGAAGCTCAAAGAGGTATCGCCGGATGACGTTCGGCGCGTATTGAAGCGCGGGCCGGCGAACGTTCGCGAGATTGCCGATGCTCTCGGGGCGAAGTCTGCCGATGTGCATTCCGTTATATGCAAGATGCAGCAGACCGGTGCGCTCATTACGCGATGGGTTGACGGAAGCTTTGACCTTATCTCCGGATTCAATCTTGAGACGCAAGTACATGAGGTTAAGGGGAAGCGCGGCGAGTGGACGCATCATTTCGGCGTCGTCTCTGACAACCATCTATGTAACAAGCATTCTCGCTTGGACGTTCTTCGATCCGCATACGATCATTTCGAGCGCCAGGGCATCACGACCGTATTCAATCCTGGCAATTGGGTTGACGGCGAGGCTCGCTTCAATAAGACGGAGCTTGTAACTTCGCCTGGCATGGATAACCAGCTCGATTACATGATTGACAAATACCCGCAGCGCCAGGGCATTACGACGCATTACATCGCCGGCGACGATCACGAGGGCTGGTATCAGCAGCGCGAGGGTATCGAGGTTGGACGTTACCTGCAGATGCGCGCCGAGCAGCAAGGCCGGCACGATCTAAAGTATCTCGGCTATGCCGAGGCGGATATCAAGCTCGGCTTTGGAACGGGCTCCGCGGTGTGCCGCGTTGTGCATCCTGGCGGCGGATCAGCGTACGCGATCAGCTACACGGATCAGAAGCGCGCGGAGAGCTATCAAGGCGGCGAGAAGCCACACGTCGAGGTGGTGGGCCATTACCACAAATGGAACCACGGATATCCGCGCGAGATTCATACAGTGCAGGCCGGCTGCACTTGCGATCAAACGATGTTTATGCGTAAGAAGCGCCTACAGGCTCACGTAGGCTTCGCGGAAATCAAAATCAAGCAGCGCCAGGACGGGGCAATAGAGCGCTTCTCTGCGGAGTGGTTTCCGTTCTACGACCGCGGCTTTTACGAAAAGCGCTTCTAGTCATGTGGCCTTGGCTCGACGATTACGAAGAGCCAAGTGCCTACGACTGTTTTGCGTCTGTCTATCAATTCAAAAGGAAAATCCGTGCCTCAGGACTTGCCGTATCTGCGCAATCTCGAAGTGTTCCAGAACATAAACGTATGGTCCGTGCCAACATCGCACAGGATGATCGGGGTAACTTCTGAGTGCATACAAAAAAGTATCGCCGACCTAGACCCTAGATCGGCGATGGCGCTGGCGCTTACGGAAGTGCTTTGTCTTCGGGAGAATATCCGGCAGATGGTTATGCGGGATATGTAGCGTACGAGTGCTACTTCTTTTCCATCGCCTCGCGGAGATGTTTAGCGCATGCCTCTGCGGCGCTCTGGGGGCCATGACGGGCAGCCGTCTTGTCTACTGAGTAGGCGAAGATGATTGTGCCGTCATCGATCTTTTTTACGGTGATGCTGGCGTGTTCGGCGGGGGCGGGAGAAAAGAAAATCGTCTTCGCCCATCCGGCCTTCTCATTGTCGTTTTTTCCTTCGACAATGTAGTCCGCCTTAGCTTTGTCATCAACCATCAGCAGTGGAACATGCTTCCTTAGGAAAGCGGCCTGCAAGTCTTGCTCAAACCCATCCATTGGAGCGATGAATACTTTAGAGTTGGCTGGAATGTTGGCAGTATCCGCAGCAAGTACGGGAAGGGAAGTCGCGAGCAGCGCGACCACGGCGATCAGTCTTTTCAAAGCAGTAAGTCCTTCAATCAAAATGTGGGGAGGCAATGAATGATGGCATGCCGGCAGGGTTTATGTCTCCCGAAAAGTTGTTAGAACTTATCTGGCGTCCACTCCGGCAACCCAAGCTTCCCATCCTTGTCGATGAGTGTTCCGAGTTCCACGCACTTTTCTAGGGAGATGCGGATATTATGCCGACCACGCTTTTTACCGTCGCTCGCGCCGCCAGCTACGAGCGCGTCGATAATCTCCGATTGAGTTACCGCATGCTGGGTTTCTTCAAGGTAGACGCGAGCTGCTTTATGCGGACGCATAGGAGGGGAAAACCGACCGCGCGCCGCGGGGATTGGCGACCCGGTTAACTGAGCGAGCGCAGCTCGGCGGACACGTATCTGCTCTTCTAGCTCCGTAATCTCTCGTTCCAGTGCCTCTTTTGCAGAACTCACTTAATACAGGCCCTCCAAGGCCACCTGCAATGATTCCCGCCCCGAGCATTCAGAAGACAACACTTCCAGCAGCGATATCTGCTCACTGTAGAACCATGCAGCTATACCGGTGTACGCACCCAAGGATTTGCGAGCAACCTTACTTGCGGACCTCTCAATGATGCAGAAAACCAGCGAAGTAAACAGTTTGTCGTGCGTCTCGCTAATTTTATCGTAAAAATATCGAACTTCATCATTATTTTCTTGCTCCAGCAATTTAGAAGCTAAGCGCAAGAAAATACGGGAATTGTGGTACATCGCTACCATATCGGGAATCGACAAATGACAGGTTACTTCCGGTTTATTTTCCAGAGGATTCATGGTCTGGATTGCCGTGGTGGCTGCATCGCTGAGCGATTTGAGTTGGTTAACCAGTGATTCAGGCGTCGAACCAGCCGCGCTTTGATGCCGCCGCACTGCGACACACATCCCCGAGACGGCAAGCCCCAACCCGCCGAGAAAGACGATCATTTTTGAACTATTCCTTTGCTGCGCTGGTGCAAATGTTTAGCTGGCCCACTGCGCGATTAAGAGTGGTTTTTAGGTTGGCCAGGTCTTCGGCCCCAAGGACAGGAGAAAGTGCAGGCTGGGAATAAAGCGCGGCTGAGGCCCAAAGGGTCAGCGTTGCGAAATAAGAAAGCGTCGGAATCTGCTTCGCTATATCGAATCCTGCGAGGCCTTGTCCGATCTGTGTTTGTAAGAAAACTAGCTGGGTCAGCCCATAGAGGCAAAACCCGATGTAGACGCGCAGCTTTCTAGGGCTCCACGGAGTTAGAGAAATGGCAGACTGTAGAGCGATAACGCCAAGCACGACGCATCGGGAAAAGCTTAGATATCGATCCATTTCAAGCGTAAATGCCCACTCGCTATTCAGCCACGCCGGCGCATGGCTGAAGTCGGCATGAGCAATGATCGCCAGTACCGCGAAGGCTGCAAGCCAAGCTGCTACATGGTGAGTCTTTCTCTTCAATCTCCCGCTTTGCGCCAAGGTATAGACCAGATAGAACTGCACTGCATAATCGAGAAGCGTGCAGGCGAGATAAAGATGCCGATAGGCAGCCGCGGAGCAATATTTAACCGTGAGTAGCAGGGGAAGGCATATCGCCAAGTGGCAGGCGAGCACAGCGCAAACGCCAGCAAGTTCCCTGGTGTGCTTCCTGATGACAATTAGGGCTAGTACGGAGGCTTCTGAGGTGAGCGTAGCTAGATAGATCAGGTATTCGTAGTTGGCTACATCGGTATGCATTAGGCCGCCCTTCCTGAAGCGGGGCGGCCCGCATAAGAGATTACCTGCCGTTGGCGGGCTGGGGAGTGGGAGCGCCTACTGGTCCAAACTGAGCGGCGGCCGTAGCGGCCTTCGGATGCGATATTGAGTAGCCAGCAGCAGAGGCAAAGATCAGGGCGAGTACGGCAAAGGCGGCGCGAATGTCCATCTACATTTCTCCTAGCGCGAAAGCGCTCTGAGAAAAATGTATGGGAAAACCACCAAAGCACGCTAATTGAATATGTTGCAGTCATCTGGGCTATTTTTTCAACCATACCGACTTTTACGACTTAAGTCGTCTAGGTTGCCACTAATTATGCCGTTTATTTTGTCGTCATTTCAACACTAAAGTAACAAGTTGCTGAGCGACTAAAACTTGTTGAGACCAGTTGAGTGAAAATAACCGATGAGTTGGATCCACGAGCCTGCAGCCGAAAAGGTACTAGCGAAGTACAAAAAGGAAACAGGAATGAGCAAGACTGCGCTTATCGAGCTAGCGGTGACTTTTCTTCCGAAGATTTTTCGTCGCTTGGGTGCTGAGAAGAATGCAGAGGTGATTTTGTACGATAAATGTACGGCGGGATGGTATTAGGTGAGGTTATTGCAATTCATGAATATTTGGAATCTGTAAGTTATAGATTCTGCTGTTTGCTTAAAAAATTACCATGATCTCTGGGTACATTCGCTTTTGTTCCTCCAGCCTGGACAAAGCCCGGCATCTCTATTGTACGAAGGTTCGAAGCTACTGCGCCAGCCCCGATATTCACGCCCTGATATATCTTGAAGCTGATGCAGGTTTTAGAACAGATCTCACTCGCTCCGTACACCACTTTCGGCATCGGTGGTCCAGCGCGCTGGTTTGTAGAAGCGTCTACTGAGGACGAGGTGTTGGAGGCCGTCAACTTTGCCAGGCAGCGTAATGCACCTCTTTTCGTTCTCGGAGGTGGCAGCAATCTGCTGGTCAGTGATACCGGATTTCCGGGCATCGTCCTTCGAATCGCTCTGCGCGGAGTGGAGCAGCAGGAAGCGGGCGGAACGGTAGCATTTTCCGTGGCCGCAGGCGAGGATTGGGATGCCTTCGTCAGCAATGCCGTAAGCCAAAACTGTGCTGGAATTGAATGCCTTGCCGGAATTCCGGGGACGGTCGGCGGCACGCCCGTCCAGAATGTTGGGGCCTATGGTCAGGAGGTTTCTGAGACGATTCGGCTGGTTCGAGCGCTCGATTTACAGAGAATGCAGTTTGCAAATCTAAGCGCAAACGACTGTGGTTTTGCCTACCGGCGCAGCATTTTCAATAGCTCCGAGCGAGGCCGATATATCGTAACCCGCGTAGACTACCAATTGACAAGCCATTCTGATGCGCTAGTTTCCTATGTAGATTTAAAGCGATACTTTAAGGAATGGACTCGCAAGCCTACCCTGTCTGAGGTCAGCATAGCCGTGCGTGAGATCCGCCGCCAGAAAGGAATGCTGATTGTGCCTGATGACCCGGATTGCCGAAGCGCGGGGAGCTTTTTTAAGAATCCAGTGATTTCCGCTGAACACTTTGCGCAGATTGCAGCAAATGTCGATGGCGCATCCGTACCAGGCTATCCGGCCGCCGACGGCCATGTGAAAGTTCCTGCAGCGTGGCTGCTGGATCAGGCCGGCTTTCACAAAGGGTATGCCCTAGGACGTGCTGGGATTTCCAGCCGGCATACGTTGGCGCTTATCAACCGCGGTGGCGCGTCAGCCGATGACATTGCTGCGTTACGCGACGCGATTATCGCTAAGGTCTCCGAGAGGTTTGCGATTCGTCTGGAACCGGAGCCGGTGTGGGTCGGCTGAAGACGCCGAGTTGCCTCAAGAGTTGCTCGCGGCGTGGAGCGAGCACCTGCTCAATAGAGCCTTGCGTTTCCACGCGGCCATGTTCGAGGACAATCACGTCACCGCCCGTCTGGTATGCCTCGGCCAGATCGTGTGAAACATAGAGCGCAGGTACGCGGCGAGCCGCAAGCCAGACGGTCAGTTCGTTCAGAATCGACTCCTTCAAGTCGGCGTCCAGGCCGGAAAAAGGCTCATCAAGTAAAAGAAATTTTGGTTCGGGAGCCAGGGCACGAGCGAGAGCGACGCGCTGATATTCGCCTCCGGACAGTTCTGCGGGCACACGCTCTGACAATTCTTCGATACGAAGAAGACGCAGCATTTCGACGATGCGCTGATTGCGTTGGTCCAGCGCAAGAGAGTGCAGCCCAAAGGCGATATTGCGGCGGACAGTCATGTGAGGGAAGAGCGCAGGCTGTTGCGTGACGAATCCGATTCTGCGTCGGCCTGCTGGGACGAATACTGCTCGTTCAACGTCAAGCAGTTTTCGATTTTGCAGGGTAACGATGCCGTTCTGTGGCTGCGTGAGCCCGGCGAGAATGCGGAGGATCGTACTTTTGCCTGCGCCGGAAGGGCCAAAGAGCACGGTCCAGGGTGACGCAAGGCTGAAGTTGACACGCAGGTCGAACGTGCCGAGACGGTGGGTGATATCCACTGTAAGGAATACGGTCTCAGGCACGGCGTACCTGCCTTCCCCATGCATATACAAACAGAAGCGCCAGCAACGAAACCGCAAGCAGGAGGAACGCAGTGTGATTTGCCTCGGCGTATCGGAAGTCCTGCACCTGGTCATACATGGCGATGGAAAGCGTGCGCGTTACTCCGGGAATATCGCCGCCGATCATAAGCACCACGCCAAATTCGCCAATAGTATGTGTGAAACAAAGTACGGCTGCTGTAAAGATGGATCGGCGTGCAAGCGGGAGCAGGATTTCAAAGAGAACGCGTAGACGATTTGCGCCGAGTAGTTGCGCGGCGTCGAGAATTTCAGGAGCAATGGCAGAGAAGCCGCTGGTGATGGGCTGCACCGCGAATGGAAGACTGTAGATCATCGATCCGATGACGAGGCCGCTAAAGGAGAACGCCACGGGATGGCCGATGAGACGGATCAGCCACCGCCCAGGCGCGGTGCGCGGCCCGAGCAAGACGAGCAAATAAAATCCGAGAACTGTCGGCGGCAAAAGCAGGGGCAGCGTTGCTATGGCTTCCACAACGATCTTCCAGCGCGCTTTGCCGAATGCCAACCAGAAAGAAAGTGGGATCGTAAGACACAATAACAGCGCCGTAGTGACGGTGGCGAGTCTGAGGGTAAGCCAGAGTGCCTGTGTATCCATCAGTGCGGAGACTCAAGGCCGCGTGCGGCAAGTTTCTTCTGCACGGCAGGTGACAGCAGGAAGTCGAGAAGCTGATGCGCTGCTGTTCTGTTAGCAGAGTTCTTCAGAACGACGGCTCCCTGAAGGATTGCGGGGTAGGAGTCGCGTGGCATAACGACATAGTGCCCATTCGATTGCAGCCGCTCAGAGAGAGCGGAGGTGAGGGAAATAAGCCCGATCTGCGAGTTGCCCGAATCGACGTATTGGGCCGTCTGCGCAATGTTTTCCGCGACTACAAATTTAGGTTTGAGCTGATCGTAAAGTCCAAGGCTCTTGAGCGAAGCTTCGGCGGCGCGGCCATAAGGCGCGTGCTCGGCATTGGCAATGGCAACGGTCTTGAGCGCTGGATCGCGTAGCGTATCAACCGAGAGTTGAGGAAATGGAGAATCATTGCGCGTCCACAGAACAAGCGTGCCGCGTGCGTATGTGACGGGTTGCTCTGAATCGGCAAGACCGCTGGCGATAACGCGCTGCGGGAAGGAAAGATCTGCGGCCATAAACAAATCGAAGGGCGCGCCGTTCTGAATTTGAGTAGTGAGCGTTGCCGAGGATTGATAGGATGCATCGACATGAATGCCGGTTTTGGCCTCAAATTCCTGCAAAATTGGCGGCAGCACCGGCTGCAGGTCTGCGGCTGCAGCTAAGCGCAGAGTCTGTGCCGCAGCCAAAGGAGCGAATAGAAGAAAAAGGAGAAATTTATACACGAAGCACCATAACCTCGGTGGATTTAATCAACGCAGCTACTGTTTCGCCCACCTCAAGTTGCATTTCGCGCGTCGCTTCCGCGGTGATGATGGAATTGATGATTTGGCCACCGATCGATAGCTTGATTTGAGCGAGCAGACCATCGATCTTGATCTCGACAATACGGCCTACCAGCTGATTCCTCGCGCTCAAGGTGCGCATCATCTGCCGTTTCGGCGTTTCTGGGTGCTTGGCTTTGTGCAGTAGCCCGTCCAGTTCGGCTTCAGGAATGCGGTAATGGCCGCCCGGTGTTTTCACCGCCTTGATTTTGCCCTGATAGAGCCACTGCTTGATGGTCGGGTAAGAAATACCAAGACGCAATGCAGCTTCCCGGGGAGTGAGCAGTGATGCCATGCTGCGATTTTATACGATATTTATCGTAACATTGAGGCCGTTAACGTGGTTTTAGCCGAATTTATTTTGCTCGTAATTTCATAAAAACTTCTCCCCACAGAGAACGCGGAGAACGCATTGAAGATTGGAGTGAACCGCATTCAACGTGAGCGCATCTGCGGGCAAATGCTACGCTAACAGTATTCATGGAAAATTCAGGCCATCAGTTGTGCTGCACCGGGTGCGCGCGTGTGATTGAACAGCGCGAGTTGAAGGAGAACTTCCGCTGTATCGAATGTGGGGACCTTTATGAAGTAGTCTATCCGTCCTGGAGTGCAGGCAGTCACGCGGAAATTCGCAAACCGAATGCGAGCGCGATGCGCTGGTTGTGGAAGGAGCGGTGCTGCTCCAACACCGAAGCCGATCAGAGCGGCGTATGGCGTTTTCGCGAGATGCTGCACATTCTGCGCGATGAGACGAATATCGTCTCTTTGCGGGAAGGGAATACACCGCTCTATCAACTGAGAAAGGTCGCGGAGTCGACCGGCATCGAGCAGCTTTTTGCCAAGCATCAGGGGATGAATCCTACGGGATCGTTCAAAGATGCCGGAATGACGGCGGCTCTCTCAGTGGCTCATGAGCTTGGGTTTGACTGGGTCGCCTGCGCATCGACAGGCAATACATCGGCGGCAATGGCCGCCTATGCGGCCCGCGCCGGCATGCGTAGCCTCGTTCTGATTCCTGAGGGGAAAATTGCCTGGGGGAAGTTGTCGCAGGCTATGGACTACGGCGCACTCACTCTGCAGTTACGCACGGATTTTGATGGCTGTGTCCGCGTACTGTCCGAGGTCGTGAAGCGTGCTCCGGTGTATTTGCTGAATTCCGTCAATCCATACCGGCTGGAGGGGCAGAAGACACCGGCGCTGGAGATTGCCGAAACCTTCGACTGGGAAGTCCCGGACCATCTCATCGTGCCGGGTGGGAACCTTGCTAACAGTTCCGCGCTGGGCAAGGCATTCCTTGAAATGAAGCACCTTGGATTGACGGCGCAGCTGCCGAAGATTTCCGTGATTCAGGCGGAGGGCGCAAATCCGCTATATCGCAGTATGCAGGCAAGCGGAGGCGAGACGCTGCAGCCGGTCGAGGCGCAGACTCGCGCTACGGCGATTCGGATCGGCAATCCCGCATCGTGGAAGAAGGCTGTGCGCGTTATCCAGCAGACGGGCGGCTATTGCGAACAGGTAAGCGAGGCCGAAATTGCGCTGGCAAAGGCTGAGATCGGCGCGGAGGGCATTGGCTGCGAGCCCGCATCCGCTGTGACACTGGCTGGGTTGAAAAAGCTTGTGCAGCAGGGAAAGGTGCAATCGAGCGACAGGGTGGTTCTTTTGTTGACCGGGCACACGCTTAAGGACTCCGACTATACGATTGCCTACCATCGCGGCGATTTATTGAAGGCCGACGAAGTTGGAGAACTGCGTCCTGAGATCGAGGTATCGCGAAGAAATGCCGTGGAACTGGATGCGTCGGTTGACCTGGTGCTGCGTGAATTGGAAAGAGCGGCCAGCCAATGAACAAGGGACGCCTTCACTTGCGATTACCTGCGACGTCGGCCAATCTTGGACCGGGCTTCGATGCTCTTGCGCTCGCATTAACTCTCTATCTTGAAATCGAAGCGGTTCCTGGTAAGGAGTATGGGATACGAGCCAGCGGACGAAATGTGGATGTGTGCGGTTCCCTGGAGCGGAACCTATTGCTGTTCACCTATAAAAAAACGCTGGAGAAATATGGCGCGGAAGAGGTGCCATTGGCGCTTGAGGTGCGCAACGGTATTCCATTGGGCATGGGTTGCGGCTCTTCGGCGGCAACACGATTGGCCGGTGTGGCTCTGGCCTCGCATTTTGGCGGGTTTGGCTGGGACCGAAGCCGCATTTTGACCGAAGCATCCCGTCTTGAAGGCCATCCGGATAACACAGCAGCCTGCTGGCTAGGCGGCTTTACTGTTGCTTGCTGGAAGGGGGATGAAGTGGAAGCTGTCTCGCTGACACCCCGTGCATCATGGCAGGCATTAGTTGTCATGCCACAGAATCCTCTGCCGACAACGCTTTCCCGGAAAGTGGTTCCGGAGACATTCAGTCGCGCCGATGTCGTGGCCAATCTGCAGCGGGTGGCCCTGCTGACGGCGGCTTTCGCCACCGGCCATGGAGAGATGCTGGCAACAGGGGTCGAGGATAGACTGCATCAACCCTATCGTGCAGAGGTATGCCCGCTGTTGAAAATGCTGCTCCCACTCTCAGGAAAAGACGACGTTCTGAGCGTAACGTTGAGCGGGGCGGGGCCATCTGTGTTACTGCTGGTGCAGCCAGGCTTTCACATCGATGCTGCAAAAAAGCTGGTCCTACAGCACACAAAGGATGAGCCGGTAGAAATCATCGAATGCGGTATGCAGGTAAACGCGGCTCTCTGTCGAGTCGAGGATGCTGCAACCTCATGATTCAAGGTTACTTTGGATTACCTAAGTTTTCTTTACAGGAAGCAGCGCAAACGATTAACTTCGCAGCGTGGGCAGTTCTGGGGGAGGGCTGCTCTAGCGCCCGTGACTCTTTTTAAGAGTCCGGGCGCTTTTACTTTTCGCGATGTTCGCGAAGGTGCGGGTTTGCGACTTTTTGCCACCATCTATCATCAAATGGGGTGTTCTTATAGACTCTAGAGAGTCGGGAATGTGAAGGAGGAGCATGGCAAGTCTGGCAGTGGTAGAGGTAAACGACGCGAGCTTTGAGCAGGAGGTGCTTCAGTCGGATCAGCCTGTTCTGGTTGATTTCTGGGCGGCGTGGTGCGGACCATGTAAAGCACTGGCGCCGATCGTGGACGAAGTGGCTTCCGAATATAGCGGCAAGCTGAAGGTGATGAAAATGGATGTGGATCGCAATCAGGCCACACCGATGCGCTACGGCATTCGCGGTATTCCTGCACTGCTGCTCTTTAAAGGCGGAAAAGTGGCTGACCAGATCGTAGGCTATGTTCCTAAGGACACGATTGCGCGAAGCATCACGCGTGTCATTGAGCAAATATAGGTTTGTTTTGAAGCGAGAGGCCCGGCAATTGCCGGGCTTTTTTAATGCGCGTATTTACGAAGCATTCCTAGGGCGCGGCCCTGAATTGCCACCTGTGCGGCCGGCACATAAATCGGGTCCATTTCAACATTAGAAGGCTGCAGCCGGATCATCGAGCCCTCGATGTAATAACGCTTCAGGGTAGTCTCCGCGCCATTCACCAAGGCAACGACAATCTCGCCCTCGCGCGCGGTCCGCGTCTTCTCGACGAGGACATAGTCTCCGTCCACGATATGTTCATCGCGCATAGAATCGCCGCGCACCTGAAGGACAAAGACATCGCGGTTGCCGATAATGTCGGTGAGCGAGATACTCTCGGATGTTTCAGATGCTTCGACCGGAAAACCGGCAGCGATACGGCCCACGAGCGGGAGACGCTCCGTCGTACGCGACTTACTTCGGGGCGGCATGACATCAATGGACCGGCTGCGATTGTGCGCGCGCTGCAAGAGTCCCTTATTCTGCAGATTGGTGATGTGCTTGTGCACGGTCGCCAGCGACTTCAGACTTAGTCCACGCGCTATTTCTTCAAAAGAGGGCGAGTAGCCGTTGCGCTGCACAAAGCCGGAAATGAAATCCAGCACTTCTTTTTGTCGCCGAGTCACCGCCATACGCGTATTGTAGCGAATAAAAAGCGAATCGTGCGATTTTTTTCTAGGTGATCTCCGACTGCTAACAGAATGACTGCTCTGGACACGATGCGATGAGCTGTCAACACCTCAGATCGCATTTCTTTCCCTCCTCTCCCATTTCGGGCAAATTCCATCCACCCGTCTCCGTTTCAGAACCAAGCTCAATTTCCCGTTCAAGCTTTTATTGTGTTCCACCTGCGTGACAGGAGAAGGTGAGGATGCAGCAAGGAGCAAAGGATGCGTTTTTTGATTGCGGAAGACGATCATGCCCTGGGGAAATTTCTGCGGAGGGGAATGGAGACGGATGGGCACCAGGTAACTCTTGTCGCAGACGGCCAGGCAGCTGTCGATACTTTTCTGACGGACATGCCTGACCTGACGATCCTCGACCTGAGCCTTCCACGCAAGGACGGAATGGAAGTTTTGCAAATATTGCGCTCCATCAATGATCAACTGTCAATTTTGATTTTGACTGGGAGAAATGAGGTCGAAACCAGGGTTCGTTGCCTGGACCTGGGCGCTGATGACTGCATGCTAAAGCCATTTTCGCTCCAGGAGTTGCGTGCGCGGTGCCGTGCTCTGGCGCGACGCAGGCGCGAAGCAAATCTTGTGTTGCGGTATGCGGATCTGGAAGTCAACCGCATGGATCGTTCGGTGAAACGCGCGGGCGAGACGATACAGCTAACGAATAAGGAATTTGCATTGCTCGAGTGTCTACTGCTCGGTCGCGGACGTTCGATCTCACGCACAGACCTTCTTGAACAAGTGTGGGAGATGAATCCCACGGCAGGCACCAACGTTGTAGACGTATATGTGAACTATTTGCGCCGCAAACTGAAGGACACGAGCGCGAATCCACTGATCAAAACCGTGCGCGGGCAAGGGTATTCCATCGGCATGCGCGCGTAGAGACGAATATCAAACGGAAAGGCAAGACACTCACATGGCGACCTCCATACCAGTAACGAGAAGTGTGCAACCTGTGTTCGGTGCAAAACCCGCGCTGGCGCGAACTGCGGTAGTAGCCAGCGCTGATCTCTCATTTCGCCAGCGAGTGAAAGAAACATTGACTGGACTGCACTGGAAGGTGCGCGAGGCAGACGGCGGAGCAGAAGCTATGGCACATCTCGATGCCGCTCCGGCTGAAGCGGTTATTCTCGATTCATGGTTGCCTGATCTCGAAGTGCAGGAGTTCATCTCCGAGTTCGAAAAACTGTATCCGTCCGTCGATCTTGTAACTGTCGATGGTGCGAACGTAACGACAACTGTGCGAAGCCCTCGGCGCAATGAAATTCTTTATGCTTTGCGGCGTGGGCAGGATGGAGATGGTGCGAGTTGGAACAGCGCTCCTGTCATCGATTGGCCAGAAGAAACCACGAAAGCAGAGGCAACGAAACCATCCGGGCTCGCGCATGCGGGCGCTTTGCCTGCTTATGGAATCGTTGCAGATACAAGTTCTCCGTCGTCTGTGGCCAAACGATCGTCGGCCGATTCTGCATGCAGGCTGCCTGAGTTCATCGGCAATCATCCAGCAATGCTCGAAGTGAGCCGGCGCATTCGCCTAGTCGCGCAGCGTAATACAGCCGTTCTGGTCCAGGGGCCCACGGGAACGGGCAAGGAATTGGTTGCACGAGCGTTGCACCGGCTGAGCGCGCGGTCTTCTCGTCCATTTGTCGCACTGAATTGTGCGGCGATTCCCGAAGCGTTGCTCGAAGCAGAATTGTTCGGACACACGCGAGGTGCATTCACTGGTGCCGTGCAGGGGCGTGTGGGACGCATTGAAGCAGCGCACGGGGGGACGCTTTTCCTGGATGAAATCGGCGAGATGCCCTTACCGCTACAAGCGAAGCTGCTGCGGTTTGTGGAATGCGGCGAATTGCAGCGAGTAGGCGACAACGAACCGGTGCGAGTGGATGTCCGGATCGTTGCCGCTACCCATCGCTCACTGGCAGCGCTTGCAGCCGAGGGGGCATTTCGCGCGGACTTGTATTACAGACTCGCCGTCTTTCTTATCCGCACACCTGCGCTTGCCGCGCACAAAGAGGATTTGCCGATTCTGGTACAGCATTTCCTTTCTGCCATGGCTGAAACGAATCCCGCGAAGTCGATCACCGCAGCAGCGATGGAAAAGCTGGGAGCCTATCCCTGGCCAGGTAATGTGCGTGAACTGGAGCATGCGCTGGAACGTGCATGGATTCTGGCAGAGAGCAGACCTGAGATCCATCCCGACGACATTGAGTTTGGAGAACAGGCCGGCGATTTCTGAGAGTTTTCCAATCTACGAAGGCAAATGGTGGGCCGCAGTATGCAGAAATAAGAAGCGGAATGATATCTCTGTCCTGAACTATCGGCAGACTGAAAAGGGAGATGAACAGATGCAGATTGCAACTCCAATGAGCGATGCGCTGGAACGGTATCTCGACTTGTCGAGTCTCGAACTGAAGCTGACGGCGCAAAACATGGCGAATATTGACACGCCGGGTTACAGGGCGCAGGGTTTTGACTTTGCCGGTGAGATGGAAAGGTCCATGGGGGAACTGCAAGCTGGCGAAACGAAGAATGGCGTCGCGCGTAAACCGTTTTCTCCAGGCGCTGCGCGGGTCGGGCTCGTGGATGGCCTCATTGAGCGGCCGGACGGCAACAATGTCTCTATGGATCGTGAAGGCATGAATATGGCTGAAGCACAATTACAGTTCCGCGCAGGTGTGGAGCTGTTAAAGCGTGAATCGGCGCGCGTGATGGACGCCATTCATGTAGACAACAAGTAAATGGTCACGCTGCAAACAGGAGAGAAGGATGAATTTATTTGGAGTGATGGAAGTGAGTGGGTCCGCATTGAAGGCGGAACGCATTCGGGCCGAAGTGGTAGCGGCAAATATGGCGAACGCCGAAACAACGAGAACCCCGGAGGGTGGTCCATATCGTAGGCAGCACGTTGTTTTTTCGTCCTCTGAGCCTAATACGTTTGCCGGGCAATTGCTTTCGCAGGCAGAGCCGCAGGTCGGCGGCGTGGAAGTTTCTGCCGTGGTGCAAGATCCGACGAGCACGCTGCGCCGCTTCGATCCCGCACACCCGGATGCTGACAAGGATGGATACGTCTCTTATCCGGATATCAACCCGTTAACCGAGATGGTAGATTTGATGGGCGCAACGCGTGCCTATGGCTTGAATAGCTCTGCAATACAGGCGACGAAAGGAATGATCAATTCGTCGCTCGACATTCTGAAGTCGTAATCGCTCCCCTATTTCTGAGGAAACTTGTATGCAGATCAATTCTGTAATCCAGACAAATACAATTGCACCCCAGCCGGATTCTCCCAATCTTCAGACCGCCTTGCAGCCGGAAGCGGAAACACCACAAACACCCTTCGCTCATCTCTTTCAAGATGCGATGCATAACGTTCAGGATCTCGAAGAGAAGGCTTCAACCGCTGTGCAGGGGTTGCTCGACGGCAGCGGTGTGGACGTACACACGGCCATGATCGCAACCAGCGATGCGGATACTGCCTTTGAGCTGTCGCTCTCGGTCCGCAATAAGGCAGTTTCAGCTTTCCAGCAATTGATGGGCATGCAGTTCTAAACGTTCTAGACCTGATCAACAGCGAGACGATGCAGCATGGACGAGAATCAACAAATTCAAATGACTCCACCACCCGGCCTGTCCCAGCGCGCAAATACAGTCGTGCGGACGCTGCTCTCTCGCGTGCGCGGTCTGGAGCGGCAGCAACGGCTGTGGCTTCTTGGAGCCACAGCGCTCACCCTTTTGTGCTTTTTCGGCATTCTTTGGTTTGCTACGCGTACGGAGTGGAAGGTTCTCTATGCAGGTCTTGAGCCTGCGGATGCACGCGAAATCGCATCGGAGCTCACGGCCGCAAACATACCGTTCGATGTTTCGCCGGATGGAGCGATGCTTCGAGTGCCGGCTGGAACTCTGGACAAGGCGCGTTTCGCAACGACGGCGAAAGGCGGTCCGAAGAGTGGGCGCATGGGATTTGAGCTCTTCGATAAGCCCAACTGGATCGGCTCAGAATTCGATGAGAGGGTTAACTACCAGCGAGCTCTCGAAGGCGAACTGGAGCATACCATCAATACGCTTTCTGAAGTGGAATCATCGCGGGTTCATCTGGTAATGCCGCACGATTCGCTCTATACCACGCAGCAGCGGGATGCGAAAGCATCCGTAGTGTTGAAGCTGCGACACCGATCGTTAAGCGATGAGCAGTTCGATGCGATTCGGAACCTGGTGGCTAGCGCAGTCGATGATCTGCGTCCGGAAAATGTAGCGCTGGTGGATGCAGAAGGACGATTGCAATTGGGCCGACGCAGCGCTGGCGCCGATGCCGAGGCGCATGAGCAGGAATTGGCAGAAAAACTGGTAGAGACATTGGAGCCTGTGGCCGGGGTCGGAAATGTTCGGGCTTCGGTCAACGTGGACTACGACAGCTCAACTGCCGATGAAGTCGATGAGACTTTTGACCCAAACAATGTAGTGACTCTTTCGATGCAGAGGTCCGAGCAGACCTCGGGCGCGCAGTCGGGACCCACCGGTATACCTGGAACTGCAAGCAATGCGCCCAATGTGCAGCCTCCATTGTTCCCGACGCAGAATCTTGGCACACAAAACCTTAAGCAGGAGAGCGGTACTTATGGTGCTTCCAAGCGAGTAAGGCATACCGTGCAGGGTATCGGCAAAGTACGGCGTGTGACCGCTGCGATTCTGATCAATCACCGCATGCTGGTCAACGGCAAGCAGGTGAGCTGGCAACCGCGCTCCGCTGAAGAGATGCAGCATCTCACCGATTTGGCGCAGGCTGCAATTGGTTTTGATAGTGCACGCGGCGATCAGGTCAATGTCGAGGACATGGCGTTTGAAGACAATTCCGGTCATCCGCCGACAACGGCGATGGAGCAACTTCTTGCCGGGGCCGCTCAATCTGAGCCAGTTTGGAAGTACGGGGCATGCCTCTTAGGTCTGCTCTGTCTGGTTTTCTTCGTCGCGCGTCCTATGATGAGCAAGCGCGCCATCCCTGAAGGAGTTGCAACAGCAGCACTGCCAAATGAGCCGCTGCTTTCTTCAGGCAACGAAGAGATGCCGTTGTCTGAAGGCGAAGACGAATCGGCGGAAGGACAGAAAAAGCGAGCCCAGGTATTGTTCGATGCCGTTGCCGAGCATTTGCGCCGGGAACCTGCGCAGACGACTCGATTGCTTCAAAGCTGGATTCACACGGAATAGGGAGAGATAGAATGGCCGCCGCCGCAAGTCTGCCTGCAGAGACAACAAGCTTAGTGCCGCCGCCGGCAAGTGAGCGCCGCATTCCCGAGCGCTTGTTGCCTGGTATCAAAAAAGCCGCAATTCTAGTCGTTGCTGTAGGCGATGAGCTGGGTAAGAAGATATTTCAGAACCTGCCTGATTCCGATGTGCAGCGACTGACGGAGGAGATTGCAAACTTGCGCAATGTTCCACCTCAGGCGTCGCTGCAGGTGATGGAAGAATTCTTCGAGATGCTTGAGACGCAGCAATACATGATGCATGGGGGGCTGGAATATGCCACCAAGCTGCTGGTTGAGTCCTTTGGTAAGCAGCGTGCAGAGGACCTGCTGGCTTTAGTGAAGCGCGCGCAGGAAGCCAGTCAGGGAGATCTGGCGATGCTGCAGAAGGTGGATCCTCAGCAGCTCGGTAAGTTTCTCGATGGAGAACACCCGCAGACTGTCGCACTGGTATTGGCGCATCTTGATCCCAAGCGCGCCTCGCAGGTGCTTAGCAATCTGAGCGAAGAGCAAAAGGTTTCCGTCGTGAGGAGGCTGGCTGAGATGCGACAGTTTTCTCCGGAGATGGCGCAGAAGGTCGCCGTGATTCTGCACAAGCGTCTTGAAAATGTCGGGGACACAAGCCGCAAGGCCTATGCAGGCTTCAAGGCGGTTGCCGATCTGTTGAACCGCCTCGATGCGGAGCAGGCGAAGAAAATACTAGAGCAAATTGAAGTAGATGAACCGGAGGTTGCGCTCAATATACGCAACTTGATGTTTACCTTTGAAGACCTCGTGACTGTGCCATCGGCCAGTATGCGCGATCTTGTCAGCGCAATCGACAAACAAACCCTGGCACTCGCACTGAAGGGGGCACGGGAAGATGTGCGTGCACATATCTTCCGGGTCATGTCATCGCGTGCTGTTGAAATGCTGAAGGAAGATATGGAAGTCCTTGGTCCGGTCCGCACCCGCGAAGTTACTGTCGCGCAATACGAGATTCTTAGCCTGGCGCGCAAACTTGAGGCTGAAGGAAAAGTGATTCTGAAAATTGAGCAGGGTGATGACCTGTTGGTGTAAGGGGCAAAGAGAGGATACCTCCATGTTGCGTAAAATTGAACCTCATATCCGGCGGATGGAGTACCGCATTGCGTATCCGCCCGCTTCTTTGTTGCCTGTGATCAAAGCCGATGCCGTCATTTCTGAGGAGGCTTCCTCTTCGGCCGCCGATAAGAGGCGCGAGGATGAGTTCGTAGAGTTGACGGCGCGTCTACAGGATCTGGAGCAGCAACTGTTGGAGCGTGGGACTGCCTTCATGCAGCAATTGGTGGCGGAAACGAATGCAGCGTATGAGCGCGGACGCAAGGAGGAAGAATCGAGCCACAAGGCTGCGATCGAGAGAATATCGCACTCTCTGACCAACACTCTGAACGAATTCGGATCTGTGCGCGAGGCCTATCTGGCGCAGGTGGAGCAGGAGGTTGTGCGATTGGCGTTAAGTATCGCCACGCGCATTCTGCATCGCGAAGCGCAGATGGATTCGCTGCTTTTATCAGGCGCTGTACGCGTAGCGTTGGGGCAGCTTTCCGATACGACTGAGATACGGCTGCGGGTGCCGGCTGCGGAACAAGAATTGTGGGACGAGATGATTCGCCTGATGCCGAATTTACCACTGCGTCCACAACTCGTATCGGACGATGGCTTATCGGTGGGAGAATGCGCGCTGGAAACTCATCTCGGAAGTGTCGATCTTGGAGTAAAGGCGCAATTGGCAGAGATTGAGCGCGGTTTTTTCGATCTGCTCGAACGGAGAGAGCCCGTGCGTCGGGATGAGTTAAGAGCTGGAATGAAACCAGAAGAAGCGTAAGAAATGGAACTGCTCGCCACATACTTCTCGCGTCTCAGGCAGCGCTCTACTTGGCGCTGGCAGGGCCGTGTTCTGGAAGCTGTAGGTCAGACAATAGAATCCTCTGGACCGCTGTGTTCGGTGGGGGAATGTTGCGAGATTTTGGATGGCAACGGTCACCCGCATTTAGCGGAGGTCATCGGTTTTCGCGGCAGCAATGTTCTTTCCATGCCGCTTGAGAGCACAGAAGGCATTCGCTTCGGCGATAAGGTATCGGCCCTAGGAACGCATCCTTATCTCGAAGCTGGCGATGCGCTGATCGGACGTGTGCTGAATGCTTCGGGCCAAGCGATTGATGATGGACCCAGGCCTGCGACCTGCGTGGCGGTTTCTCTGGATCGCAGCGTTCCGCATCCCCTGGAACGTGTGCCGATACGGCAGCCGCTTGGAACCGGCATTCGCGCAATTGATGGCATGTTGACAGTAGGGCGTGGACAGCGCATCGGGATCTTTGGCGGCTCTGGTGTGGGAAAGAGCACGCTGATTGGCATGATGACGCGCAACAGCGAAGCCGACATGATCGTCGTCGGATTGGTGGGAGAGCGTGGTCGTGAGGTGGGCGAATTTCTTGAGGACAGTCTGGGGCCGGAGGGCCGGAAGCGTTCTGTTGTGTTGGTATCGACGTCCGACCAGTCCCCGCTGCTACGTCTGCGGGCGGCGCTGGCTGCTACGGCAGTGGCGGAATATTTCGCTCATCAGGGCAAACATGTGTTACTGGTACTCGATTCTTTAACAAGATTTGCCATGGCCGCGCGCGAAATCGGTCTCGCGGCGGGTGAGCCGCCGACGGCAAAGGGATATACGCCTTCCGTCTTCAGCCGGTTGGCGCGTCTGGTGGAGCGGGCGGGTCAATTTCAACAGGGAAGCATTACTGCCTTCTACACGGTGTTGATGGAGGGGGACGATCAGCAGGATCCGATCGTCGATGCTGCGCGATCCTTTCTCGATGGACACATTGTTTTATCGAGAGAGCTGGCGGCTGAGGGTTGGTATCCGCCGATTCAGATATTGGACTCGATCAGTCGTCTCATGCCAGTGATTACGAGTGACGAGCAGAAAAAGACCGCGACGCTGATGCGACGGATGCTCTCCGTGTATGCAAAATCGGAAGACCTGATCCGAATCGGCGCATATAAGCCGGGTGCAGATGCCGATCTTGACCGGGCAATCCAGTCAAGGCCCATGCTGCGTGAATTTCTCGTTCAACAGGCGAGGGAAGACGTTACCTTTGAGCAGGCCTGCCAGGCGATGCAAGCGCTGGCAGCGAAGGCCTGAAAGTGAAACATCCTCTGGACCGGCTTCTGCGTCTGCGGCTGCTTTTGGAAGATGTCAGCCGCATGGAACTGGAAATGCGCCTCCTGGAACTGGCGCAGATCGAAAGAGCTCTCGCACAAAGGAAAGAGGAAAGGAAGATACTGCGCAAGCAGAGCTTCGCCGGCTTTGCACGGGCGGACAATGCCATCTGGACAGAGGCGGAAGCCATGCACGAGTGGTCAGAATGGGAGCAGGGCATCCTTGGAAGATCGCATCGGAAGAAGTTGGAAGAGGTGGACTCTGCGGAGAAATCTTATCTCGAACGCCGCAAAGAATGTCTGCAGGTAGGACGTCTGATCGAGGCTCAGGCGGCTGCAGAGGCCATCGAGCAGAACCGCCGCGAGCAGCGAGAGTTGGATGACTGGTTTGCGCAACACAGCCGTCGATAGCGATCGTTCTCATGTCCGCTCTTGAGATTTTTCTTACTTTCCCCTCCTGCACTCTGGCAAGCCACCTGCAAGAACCTGTACAGGAGGCTGAATCGTGCAAGTTCCAGCAAGCACTCCAGCAACAATCGGCACACAAAATACGCCCAGCAATGCTTCATCAACGGCTTCCACAGGTGACAGATTTGGATCGTCAACCAGATCCGGGGCGAGCAAAAAGAGCCTGTTGCCCGCATTTGCCACGATCCTTACGCAGCAGGCGGACGAGAAGGATATCGGCAAAGATAGCAGCGATGCGACAGGCAGCGGCACGTTTAATTTGGTTGAAGAAAATACACCTCGACTTGCAGATGGTAAGTTCATCCCGTTCGTGGCTTTAGGGGTATCGGGCGCAAAGGTTGTCCAGCATACTCAAACGGAGAACGCCGCTTCGGCGAAAAGCGACACAAACATAACCCGGCAACCGGTTGATGGTCACACCTCATCCTGCACCCCTGTGAAAAAGCAAAACAGGTCGGCATCTGCACTCGCTTCGATCTCGACGGCATCTCCTGTGATTGTCTTGCCTGGTTTGCCTGTTGCAGCAGATCAGGCGGTACAGAAGCTGATCCGAATGCAGTCGTTCTCCGCTCCGGCGGCTACGCTTGCAAAGTCTAGTTCCTTTTCATACAGCAGCGGCGCTTTCGACACGGCAGATCGCAAAGAAGAATTTGGCATGCAGGCGGCTGTTGCCGCGCCTTCCGGCGTTGCCACGTCATCAATACCGTCAGTCAAGCTGGAAAGTCAGCCAATGCATGCTGTTCCAGATGCGATTGCGGTTGGCGCCTCGGCTGAGATTCCAGCCTCAATGCAGGAGAGCTTATCGCAGACTCAGCAATTTTCTGCCGGACTATCAGCGCTACGTAAAACGGAAGACACAACCAGCAGCAGAGAGAGTTTCGTGGTTGAATCGCAGGTGGCGTCGCAGGCCGTGGTCTCGTGGCCAAAGCCGCAGCAAAAAACAGGCGAGAATGCGAGTTGGAACACAACGATTCTGACAACAAACAGCTCGGCGTCTGCCTTGTCTCGCATGAGTGGGGATGCTCCAGCTACAGGGCCGCTTGCCCATGCGGGAGACTCGGACGATGGCGGCACGAAGAAAGATTTTTCTCTGTTGGACGCGACCCCATTTCAGCGACTTGATTCGGGAGAAGCGCCAGCCACGCTGCTTCATAGCAGCGCACATCAGATTGCGGTGGGTGTGCATGACCCGTCTCTGGGCTGGTTGGAAGTGCAGACTCAGTCGACCGCAGGTCATATCAGTGCGACCCTCTCTACAGCTTCGACAGATGCCCACGCGAATCTCGCGGCTGAGATGCCAGCGATTACCCAGTATCTGACGGACCGCAATGTGTCCTTGCACAGCTTGAGCGTGGATACGCAGGGCAGTGCTGCAGGAGGCGGCCAGTCGCAACAATCCAGTTCCGGAGACGCGCAACAGGGAACGGCCCGGCACATCGAGATTGTTTCGTCGGATGGCGGACAATTTTTGTCTGGTGGGGCGCAGGATTCGAGCGTAATCGAAACGGTAAGCTCGTCTCGTATCAGCGTTCGAGCATAAACGTTACACGAAGAGAAAGGACATAGAATGCAAGCCTTACATCACCCAACCATGTCAGCAATTCAGCCACTCGACACCTCTTCCGGAACGAGTGGCACATCGGGTTCTTCCAGCAGTGATGCAAGCGACACAAGCATTACAGCGAATGACTTTCTGACCTTGCTGGTCGCGGAGATGAAGAACCAGGATCCGACCGCGGACACCGATCCCAATGCATATATTGACCAGTTGGTGCAGGTGAATAGTCTTCAACAGCTGATCCAGATCAATCAAGATCTTGGAGGAGACTCGAGCACAACATCAAGTTCTGGTTCAGGCTCAAGTGCAAGCGGCGATGCAAGTTCGAACCTATCGCCACAGGTCATGAGCGCTGCGAGCCGGCTTGCTACCTCGCTGACAGTAAAACATCCACAACCAGAAAGTGCAGATGCGGGCGCAGCAGCGCAATCTCAGAATGCGGTGTCCCAGGCTGCGACAGGCGCTCAAACGGAAGTTCACAAATCGTAGTTACAAAGAATGCGGAGGAACCATGCCATCGTTTTTTATTCCACTCTCGGGTCTTGAGGCCGATAATACCGCTCTCAATACTATTGCTAATAATCTTTCAAACATGAGTACCGTGGCTTACAAGAGCCAGGACGTGCAATTCAGCGATCTGTTTTACCAGCAGGTGGGAGAAAGTGGCTCGGGCGATCCGGAGCAGGTCGGCGCTGGCACCGAGGTTGGCGCCATCTCAACGGACTTCAGCACAGGGACGGCCAGTCCTGCTTCCGGCATATCCCAGGACGTCGCTCTCGATGGTGACGGCTTTTTTGTCATCAAAGACGGAGGAGTGCAGGAATACACGCGTGCAGGCAACTTTGCGCTGGGTTCGGAAGGTCAGCTCCTGACCCAGGGAGGGCAGCAGGTGATGGGCTATCCTGCAGCTAACGGAGTGGTGAATACGAATGCTCCGCTGGCGGCGATGCAGATTCCTATCGGGCAAGTAGAGCCGCCGAAAGCAACCAGCAATATGTCTCTGACGGCGAATCTCGATGCGTCGGCTGCTGTCGGTACCTCAACGCAAGGCCAGATCACGGTCTATGATTCACTGGGTGAGTCCCATATTGCCACGGTTGATTTTCAAAAGACCGCCAGCAATACATGGAGTTACAACATCTCCCTGCCGACCGGCGACTCTACCGGCAGCAGCGCGAATACGGTAGGAGCGCTCACGTTTGATTCCAGCGGCAACCTTATAACGCCGGCGGCGAATGTTTCCAACATTCAATTTACCGGGCTCTCAGATGGCGCGGCCAATATGAATTTAAGCTGGAACCTGTACGACGCCAACAACAAGCCGGTCATCGATCAGGTGGCTGCCGGTTCCGGTGTAGCAACCACTAACCAGGATGGTTATGCCAGTGGTCAGTATCAGAGCTTCACGGTAGATTCAAATGGCGTGATCTCGGCGTCTTACAGCAATAATGAAACGCAAGTCGTGGGCCAGCTCGCCGTGGCCAGCGTTACCAATGAGCAGGGATTGACGCGGCTGGGCGACAACAATTACCAGACGACTCTTGCTTCGGGAGCGGCGACCATCGGCACGGCAGGTTCCAACGGCCGTGGAACGATTCAGGATCAGGCAATTGAGGGCTCGAATGTTGACATCTCAACGCAATTCTCTGATCTGATCGTGGCACAGCGGGCCTTTGAAGCAAATGCAAAGTCGATAACTACTTTCGACACTGTGACGCAGGAAACCATCAACATGATTCACTAGGTTCCTGAGACCAGGGTGGCACGGAACTCCACCCTGGTCTTGGATCCATCTACGACTCTAAGAAAATTCTAATTTTTCATGTCTCAATTTCGGTCATTCGACTGCACATTCTTGCAGCATGACGTCAGAAACCCAAACAGCCTCTGAAGCCTCAACAACGCCAAACGCGGCTGCGAGCGAAAGCTCGTCAGCTTTGGTAGGGCAAGCGAATAGCAATACCCTTCCGTCGGATTCTTTCCATACATCACTCGCGGAGCTTGCTGCAAAGCTGTCGTTACAGCTTGATCTGCGCGTGCCCCTTCCGTCTTTTCGCGTGCAGAATCTTCTGGCGCTTGAGAAGGGGCAAGTGATCGAGTCGGCATGGCCTCATACCGAAGATCTGCCTTTGTGGTCAGGAGGAGTGCATCTGGTTTGGACTGAGTTTGAGGTGGTGGACCAGAAACTGGCAGTCCGCATCACGCGGCTAGTGTGAACGGGATAACTGGGAGACGATGATGCGCGACCTGTGCATAGGAAAAAATACGTCGGCCATTCCACTAGAGGCGAATCTGGAAAATCCCGTGTCCGCGATAGGGCGAATTTTCGCAATGCTTCGTTCAATCGGCAGGAACAACTCTCGTGTGGGCAATGCTCTGACGATTGACGAAAGAATCTCGCTTGGCCCTAAGAAAATGCTGTTTCTGGTGAACTGCATGGACAAGCAATTTCTGATCGCCACCGGTGCCGACACAATTACATCCGTGATTGAGGTGTCTTCGGTGGAGGGGCGACCCGAAGCGGCTCCAAATCCCAGAAAGTCACCCTTGACAAAGCTGCAGAAGCGCGAGCGCCTGCCATGAATGTCATTGTCCTGTGTATCTGGAAGGCGCCAAAATTGCTGCCGCTGCCAGGTGTCGATCAGCACCTGACGAACAATAACGGTGTGCCGTGGACGATCGTATTTACGCTCACGCTGATTACTTTGTTACCCGCGATCGTGCTTTCGATGACACCGATGGTGCGCCTGCTGGTGGTCTTTCATTTTCTCCGTCAGGCTTTAGGCACGCAGACCGCGCCCAGCAACCAGGTGCTGATGGGTCTGGGGTTGATGATGACCTGGTTTCTGATGCAACCGGTGTTGACGGCCGTCGACCAGCAGGCAGTAGAGCCTTTTCGCCAAGGACAGATCTCCGGTATCGAGGCAATTCAACGCGGGGTCGATCCGCCCAAGCATTTCATGTTGAAGTATGCGCGTGAGAAAGACCTGGCGTTGTTCAGCTCGGCTTCAAAGATTGCGCGTCCGAAAACGTCTGACGATTTGCCCCTGCGTGTGATTGTGCCCGCTTACATGCTTTCTGAACTGAAGGCTGGCTTCACCATCGGCGCCGTTCTCTTTCTGCCATTCCTGCTGGTGGACATGGTTGTTGCTTCGATTACCACTTCGATCGGCATGTTCCAGCTGCCGCCGGTCGTAGTTTCTACGCCGCTCAAAATTTTGCTCTTTGTCATGGTCGATGGCTGGAATCTTTTGGCGAGCTCGCTGTTAAAGAGTTTTTGAAGAAAGGAGTATATGTGAGTCCGGATCAGGTGGCGGAATTGATGCGGCATCTTTTGAAGGAGGCGCTAATTATCAGCACTCCGATTCTGCTTCTCGCAGCTGTAACGAGTTTTGCGCTGAGTCTCTTTCAGACGCTCACTTCGTTACAGGATCAGACATTGAGCACGGTGCCACGGCTGTTGATTGTTGCCATTGTGATGCTCGTCGGCCTTCCGTGGTTTTTGCGCCGCATGGTTTTCTTTACTGTAACGCTGTTCAGCGATTTGCATCGCTACATCGGCTGACCCAATGGAAGATCTCTTCACGCGCGGCAATCTGGACTGGAGCCACTTTCTCTCCGCTCTTGTGCTGGCCATGGTGCGGCTTAGCAGCATGATGGTGTCTGCTCCATTCTTTTCTTCGCAGGCAATCCCGAAACATGTCAAAGCTGTTTTTGTCTTTGCCTCTTCCATTCTGCTTGCTCCCATTGTTGCCTCGCTCCCGATGGCGCAGGCGGAGCTGGGTGTTATGTCACTGCTAGGTGAGGTGAGCGCGGGATTGGTCTTCGGCTTCACGCTGACTCTGTTGAACGAGGTGCTGCTATTCGCGGGACAGGTGCTGGGCGTGCAGTTCAGCTTCTCGCTGGCAAATCTGCTTGACCCGAATTCCGAAGTGCAAACGCCGCTGATGTCGCAGATGTTCTCGCTCATGGGAACCACCGTGCTGCTGACTTCCGGGCTGGATCGAACCATGCTTGCGGCCTTGATTCGCAGCTTCGCCGAGGCTCCTTTGGGTGGCATCTTTGCAGGCGGCCAGACTGTACTTGCACTGGTGCCCATGATGAGCGGAGTCTTCCTCGCGGCTTTACAGCTGGCTGCACCGGCGATGGCAGCGACGATGCTCGTGGAGGTCGCCGTAGCCGTAGCGGGAAAAATGTCTCCTCAGCTTCCGGTCATGGCAATTACAGTGCCGGCAAAGACGATTACAGGTTATGTCGTTTTATTGGGATCGCTGGCGCTCTGGCCTCGATTTATCGAAGCGCATTTCAGCCGATTGCTTGATATCGCGGAAAACATGATGCGCCACCGAATGGGGCACGCATGAGTGGCGAGCGCACAGAGCGTGCAACTCCGCGGCGGAGGCAAAAAGCCGAGGAAAAAGGAGACCGCGTTCGCAGCCGCGAGCTGACCGCAGCCTGCGGCATGCTGGCCGGCGTGCTTGTGTTGGGCAGGACCGCTCCGCATTGGGCGTCGATGTGGGGAGCAATTATCACCCAGTCGATGGCTCTGGGCTCTCCTGCAGTCTGGCGCGACGACCAGGTGTTGCAGACAACGCTTGCTCTGCGTCACGTTGTCCTGATTGCGTTGTCACCTCTGGTTGTCTTGTTTCTGGCAGTTGCCGGGGCGGCTTTGCTGGCGAATGTCGCACAAGGCGGAGGAGTGCAGTTTCATGCGCAATCCTTGCAGACGAAATTCTCTCGTCTCAATCCCGCGACCAATATTCAAAATATTTTCTCTCTGCAGGGCGCATCACGGCTGGCGAAATCGCTTATACCGGTGAGCGTAATTGTCGTGCTGGCGGTCCACAAGGTGAAAGAGCAGACAGCTTTGCCGCCGATGAGCATTTCGAATTTACCGATCATGTTTTCTTCAGCCTATGACCTGCTGCTCGACACTGCATGGATTCTTGTGGTCTGGTCCGCGGTCGACTATATCGTGCAATGGCGAAGCTGGGAAGGCCGCGTGCGGATGAGCAAGCAGGAGATCCGCGAGGAAATGAAGGAGACTCAGGGCAGTCCGCAGGTGCGCAGCCGCATCCGCGGGCTGCAGCGTCAGATGCGCCGCCGCAAGCTGAAGGCGGACGTCCAGCGCGCCACTGTTGTCATCACGAATCCGACTCACTATGCCGTCGCCCTGAGCTTCGACTTCGAAACGATGGATCCGCCTAAGGTCCTGGCAAAGGGACGGAACCTGCTGGCCGAGCAGATCAAGAGTGAAGCGCGTTGGGCCGGCGTCCCCATTGTTGAGAACCCACCGCTCGCAAGATCGCTTTACCGCACTGTCGAAGCGGGCCAGTCTATCCCGGTGAATCTCTACGCCGCCGTTGCCGCCATTCTCGCCTACCTCTATCGCAAGCAGGTCGAAGAAAAGATGCGTCGCCAACGAGCGGCAGAGCAAGTAGAGCGCGAGCGAAATAAAACAAACATGCGAATCGCGCAGCCGGGTCCATCAGCAGCCGGAGCAAGCTCAGTACCGGACTCCAAATCTACGCCTAATACGATCAAGGAAGACTTATGAGTGCAACGGCTATCGTTTCTGCATCCTCAACTCCCGCAACAACAACGCCTGGTCTTGCCGCGAGACTGTTGAAACTATGTAAAGAATTATCGCTTCCGATCGCCGCCATCAGTGTCATCTTTGTCATGCTGATTCCCGTGCCGTCCGTTGTGCTTGATTTGCTGTTGTCATGTTCGTTTTCAGCTTCTGTGCTGGTCTTCCTCTCCGCAGTACAAGTGCGCCGCGCGGTCGATTTCTCTGTCTTCCCCAGCTTACTTTTGTTGCTGACGCTCTTCCGACTCTCACTCAATATCGCATCGAGCCGCCGCATTCTCCTACACGGCGGTGAAGGCACGGCCGCGGCAGGGAGTGTGATTGAGGCCTTTGGACAATTTGTTGTCGGAGGCAACTATGTTGTCGGCTTCGTTCTCTTTCTGGCATTGATTGCCATCCAGTTTCTCGTGGTGAGCCACGGTGCCGTGCGCACAGCCGAAGTAACGGCTCGTTTTACACTCGATGCGTTGCCCGGAAAACAGATGGCCATTGATGCGGATTTGAACGCCGGCCTGATTGACGAAACCGCGGCGAGGAAGCGGAGACAGGCTATTGCGCAGGAGGCGGAGTTTTACGGCGCGATGGACGGGGCGGCTCGCTTTAATCAGCGCGATGCCCTGGCAACCATTCTCATCACAGCCATCAATATCGTTGCCGGACTTCTGATCGGCGTTTTGCAGCAGGGAGTGGCCTTATCGGAGGCAGTGCGCACCTATACCGTGCTCACCGTTGGCGACGGCCTGGTGACATTGATTCCATCTCTACTAGTCTCTGTTGCAGGAGGCATGGTACTGACGCGAGCCAATTCTGCAAGCGGGTTAACTGCAGAATTGGGGATGCAGCTATTCCGGCGGGGTACGACTCTATACGTCGCAAGTGGAGTGCTCGGGGCGCTCTCTCTTGTGCCGGGTCTACCGAAGATTGCCTTTTTGCTTCCGGCCGCAGGACTTGGATATATCGGATGGCGCATTTCACGCCGGCCGGCCGAAGACGCGGTTCCAGAGCCGGAGCGCAAGCGCGCAGACAAGGTGCAGACCGAAGATATTGCCTCTCTCCTCAAAATCGATGAATTGAGTCTGGAGATTGGCTTTCAGCTTATTTCTCTCGTAGACGAGAAGCAGGGGGGCCAGATGCTCGCGCGCGTGCGCGCTCTGCGCAAGCATCTGGCCGCGGAGCTTGGGTTTCTTGTGCCGCCGATCCATATTTCCGACAATCTTCGCTTACGGCCGCGAGAGTATGTCTTTTCCCTGCGCGGCATGGAAATCGGACGCTGGCAGACGGAGGGAAATGCCTTGCTTGCCGTCAGCGCGGAGTCAGATGCCCACCCCCTGCCGGGCAAGCAGACACAGGAGCCCGCCTTTCAGGTGCCGGCGCGCTGGATCTCTCCATCGCTTGAGAGCCAGGCGATTGCAGCGGGTTATTCGGTTGTCGATACAGTGACCGCGATCAGTACGCATCTTGCAGAGATGATTCGGCAGCATGCGCATGAGCTGTTGGGACGGGCCGAAACGAAACGATTGCTGGATACCTTGAACGAGTCTCACCCCAAGCTTGTGGAAGAGCTTGTACCGAAGATTCTGACCCTCGGCGAAGTACAGAAGGTACTGCAGCAGCTCTTGCGTGAGCAGGTCTCGATTCGCGACCTCGGCTCCATTCTGGATGTGCTGATCGAGACGGCTGCGACCAACAAAAGCACGCCGCACATCGTCGAAGCGGTGCGGCAGTCATTAGGGCGCCGCATTGTGCAGCCACTGCTTGAAGGCGATGGAACGCTGCGCGTCCTGCAGATCGATCCCGCCATGGAGGATGAGATGTTGGCATCGCTCCAGGGAGAAATAGGATCCCGTCTTCTGACGGAAGGCCGCGCGCAACAGACGCCATGGCTGAAGCGCTTCGTCGATTCTGTGAAGCAGCTAATCGGACCGCACCCATACATGGCCCTCCCCGTGCTCCTCTGTCCGAGTCCAGCGCGCTTTTATCTTAGCCGTTGGCTGGAGCCGATTCTGCCGAGAGTAATCGTTATTTCCCCGGCAGAGATTCCGTCAGATGTAAGGGTGCGATCGGTTGGTGTTGTGCGATAGCACAAATGGTTCGAACGGAGAAATGCTGTAGAGCCTGAGATTGATGAAGGCGTGAACGGAAAAATATGCGGAACATGAAACCCATGGAAGATCGGCCAACAGTCGAAGAAGAGTCCAGGCGGAGAGCGACCATTTTGTCGCTTGTCTGCTCTGAAGATGGCGGAAGAGAAAGGGCAACCTCGATTGAGATCAAAAAAACAGTCCGTTCCGAACTTGTGACCAAGACCGGGTTCACTCCGGATGAAGAGCGGGTCATGGTCGAGCATCTGCCGATTGTTCGATATATTGCGCGGAGGATTCATGAGCGGCTACCGCAGCATGTGGAGATGGAAGAGCTGGTGAGCGCCGGTGTGCTGGGCCTGATGGATGCCTTTCAGAAGTTTGATCCGGCGAAGAAAGTGCAGTTTCGCAGCTACGCGCAGTTTCGTATTCGCGGAGCCATTCTGGACAGTCTGCGCACTCTTGATTGGAGCCCAAGAGATTTGCGCCGCAAGGGACGGGCGATCGAGCAGGCGATCCGTTTGCTGACGGTGCGTCTGGGCCGGACGCCTTTCGAGCAGGAGATTGCAGGAGAACTGCAAATGGAATTAGGCGATTATCAACAGCTGCTGGGGGAACTGAAGGGTCTTGAGATCGGCACGCTCCATCTGGAGCGGTCCGAAGACTCCGGCGAAGAAGAGCTTGCCTATGTACCAAACCGTCCCGAGGAAGATCCGCTCTTTCGTTGCCTGCAAGGCGAGATGCGCCAGCGTCTCATCGAGGCGATCGAAAATCTTCCGGAGCGTGAGCGGCTGGTGATGACGCTCTATTACTACGAGGAGATGACGATGAAAGAGATCGGCCTCACGCTGGGCGTCGTCGAATCGCGCGTTTCGCAGATTCACGCCTCGGCGGTTTTGCACCTGCGCAGCATGCTGGCCGATCTTGCCGCTAGGTCCAGCAATATCAAGTCCAGCCACAACGAGAAATTGGGAAGCAAACGCACAAGCTCACGAAAGACCGTCTCAGCGAGGGAGTAACGACAGTGGAGAAAAATCTGAAGCAGGACGAAATCGATGCATTGTTTCAGGCTGCGCGTGCACGATCGCAGGCGGCGTCTCAGGAGACGCGCGCTCGTGTGCAGCCTTATAGCTTTTCCCGGGCTGGCCAGATAAGCAATGAACAGATGCGCGCCATCAGTTTATTGAATGATATTTTTGCACGTAACCTCACGCATAATCTCGGAGTCTGGTTGCGCACTCGTTTTCATGTCAATCTGGTTTCTGCCGAGCAGATGCCATTTAACGAATTTATGCTGCGCATTCCGGATCTTGCTTACGTCAGCTCGGTTCGCCTTGAGCCGCTGCGGGCCCTCTCTGTTCTGCAGCTTGATCTTGCCTTGGCTCCGCCGATGATCGACCTGTTGCTCGGGGGCGAAGGAAAATCGGATCGTGTGCGAGAGCTGACAGACATCGAGGAGTCCATTCTTACCAGCGTTGCCGAGGCAATCTGCCGCGAACTCAGCACTGCGTGGCAACCCGTTGGGCTGAATTTCATCTTCGAGCGCAGACAGCTACATACGCAGATCGCGCGGGTTATGCCAGTGGCGGAAAAGACGCTTTGCCTCAGCTTTGAAGTGCGCATGCCCGGCGCGAGCGGCATATTGAACCTCGCCTTTCCCGCTGTGGTTTCAAATACCGTGCTGCGGCGCCTGGTGGGAGACTGGAGCCGCCAGCATAGGCACTCGTCTGAAAACCGTCAACGCATGCAGGAGCGTGTTGGATTAGTGAAGGTAGGTGCGGCATTGCAGCTTCCGCCGGTGAGCATAGCTGGACGAGAGTTGGAAGAGTTGTATGAAGGCAAAATTTTTAAATTGCCAATCGTCGCTTCGCGCCCAGCAGAGTTGCGTGTCGCAGGGATTCCGCTCTTTGAGGGATATCCGGTAAGCCATGAAGAGCAGCGCGGCGCCCACCTGGTGCGGTTTGCCGTCGCCGCGGCCACAAATGCATAAACGAAATAAGAATCGGAGGCTCGGTGAAAACGTTTATTGATGCTTGGTTATTGGAAGCGCCCGCAGGGTTGAGCCAGGAATTGGCAGGGACCGTAAAGCTCGTTGCCATCGAGCAGCCGGAAGAAAGAAAAGATTCTCTCTGCAGTCACATTGAATTGGATGGAAGACTGCGTGGAAGCTTCTGGATCACTGTTGAAGCCGAGGCGCTTGCCCATTTGCTGGTTGCGGCCCGGGTAACGTCGGATGAGAGTGACCGCGAGCGCGATGCCCAGCTTTGGCAGGGCATCATCCGGCAGGTGGCGGAAAAGGCGGCGAAGAGGTTCGGAAAAGAATCTGGAGCAACCCCATCGATTCAGGCGATTCGAGAAGCAGGACGTCCTGCCGGCATTGTATTTGCAGAATATGAAATTCGCTTCGGCGATGTGTCTGCGCGTATTGGGTTTGCCGATCAGACAAGGCTGGTATCAGAGGCCAAGCCACAGGGGCGCAACGCTGCCGACGCTCTGCCGACCCGTGGAGTGGAGTTGCTGCTGGATGTGGAGCTGGAGGCTTCTTTGCGCTTCGGTTCAAAGGAAATGCCTTTAAGCGAAGTGTTGGAGCTTGGTCCGGGTGATGTCGTGCAACTGGAACGGCACGTCTCAGATCCTGTGGATCTGATCGTGGGAGACAAAATCGTCGCCCGCGGTGAAGTTGTCCTTGTGAATGGAAACTTCGGCCTGAGGGTCACAGAAGTTGCCGAACCAAAGAAATCTCTGGAGAGCATTCGATGCCTGTTTTAATGAAGCGCACTCTAGGCCGTCAGACGGCCGAGGATATGGATGCAGGATGGATGCCGGGCAACAAAGCAGCTTCGGCCGATGATCTGACATCTTTTCCGGAGATTGCGGGTAGTGAGAACACATTCCTGCCGCACTGCAGAAATGTAAAGTGCAAAAGTGGATGGATGAAATTATGGCGCAGCCGCCAGGCACCGATTTTGGAAGGGAAATGGGCATGCAGTTCAGCCTGTATGCAGGAACTGGTGCTGGCAGCAATCCTGCGCGAAGTTGGTCAAAAGAACTCTCAAAGCCCGGTTCATCAGCATCGGGTACCGCTTGGGCTAGTTTTGCTTTCCCGGGGATGGATCACGCATGAACAGTTGAAAAGTGCATTGGAGGCGCAGAAAAAAGCGGGCTCGGGCAGGCTGGGCGAGTGGCTGGTCCGGCAAAATGTAGTCAACGAAGAGCATATTGCGAGGGCTCTAGGGGCCCAGTGGAATTGCCCTGTGCTTCCGTCCAATTCGCATGATCCAGCAGCCATGGCGCAGATGTTCCCACGCCTACTGATCGACAGTCTTAACGTGATTCCATTACGGTTGGCAGGGCGGCATCTTTTGTATGTTGCGTTTGAGGAAAGAGTTGATCGCTGCCTTGTATTGGCCGTTGAGCGCATGCTTGGGGTGAAGGTCGAGGCCGGGGTCCTGCGGGAATCGGAGTTTCGACGATTGCAGCGGGAAATACTTCGCGCACCTTTTCCCAAAACCCGCTTGCTCGAAGCCATGAACCTGCGTGGATTGGTGCACTCCTTCACTGGAATGATTGAGGAGAGTAAGCCGGTGCAGGCACGGATTGTCCGCATTCACGACTACTTCTGGCTGCGCTTATGGCGCAGCGCTGGGTCAGGAAAAGACCAGGAGTCTCTGCTGGGTCACGACAACGTAGAAGATATGGTGTGCTCCTTAACGACGAAGGATTGATCTCATCGTGTAGGCGTGTATGAACGGCAGCCCTAGTGAGGTGGAGAAAGCTGCCGATAAGGGCATTGGAGCGAGGAATGTTCATGAGTGAAATTGCTGCCCTGATCGTCGACGATTCTTCCGTGATGCGA
>Ga0206817_1041_pt1 | contig 45972 bp, 37 predicted proteins | sample Alteio_BWOrgCont_89_FD_152873 | JGI IMG/M metagenome (GOLD analysis project Ga0206817, IMG submission 152873) | Enriched cells from forest soil in Barre Woods Harvard Forest LTER site, Petersham, Massachusetts, United States -... | ecosystem: Environmental > Terrestrial > Soil > Temperate forest >...
TTTTATTTTTTATTGTTTTCGTTTTATGTTCCAACCTTGGGTTTGCCGATGAAGAAGCAACCGATGGGGCGACGGCATCTTCAGGCCAGCAGCTGCAAGGTTTTAATTTAAACGGCTATGACAATCAAGGTAACAAAGCCTGGGACATCAACGGTACCAAGGCGGATATCTCCGACGCCAATATACAGATCACCAATGTGGATGCCAATTTTTACGGTAAACAGCAGGCTAATCTGACGGCTGATCACGGGACTATTGATAAGACCAATGGTAATGTGAATTTGAAGGACAATGTGGTGATAACTTCGAAAGACCGCGGCACACAGATGACCACAGATGTGTTGGATTATAATCGCAATAAAGACTTGGTTTCAACCCAGGATCCTGTCAAGATCGTTGACCCTCAAGGGGTGGTGACAGGTCAGGGAATGGTGGCTCATCCTAATTTGAAGAAAGCACAGATCAACAAGCATGTGAAAGCCACCATGCATACCCAGCAGCAGGGAGGTCCCGACGATCAGGTGATTACCGTGACCTCTGATGGTCCCATGCAGATGAATCAAGCAACGATGTATGCGGTATTTAATATTCATGTGATCGCGGTCGAAGCATCCACGGGACGTGAGCTTCACTGCGATAAAATGGAAATTTGGTTTAATCAGTTAACCAAGAAGGTCAAGAAGGCTATTTGTACCGGCCATGTCAAAGCCATTCAAGGCCCGAATGTCAGTTATGCCGACAAGATGATTTACGATGGAGACACTCAACTGTTGACCATGATCGGCCGTCCTAAAATTGTTTTTGATACTGGATCTGCCAAAGGTAATGGGATGTTTCAACCCTTAGGGAAATGACATTAACCCTACGACGTTGAAGAACCCATTGATTAAGCCTTTTGGGATGTTCCAGCCTCTTGGAAAGTAAAATTAACCACCTCCACCCCGGGGGTGGAGGTGGTAAAAATTATGCGTTTACTTGAAGCAAAAAATTTGGTCAAGATTTACGGTACGCATAAAGACCCAAATGTTTATAATTCTTTGGAAAAAGGGACGTATTTTTATTACGGTGATGCGGGATCGGTGACCTGGAAAAATATAAAGCATAGCCTTCTTCATCAACAACGCATTTAACAACGTTAGGATTTAAAAATTCCTCATCGCTGGTGATTTCCTTGATCACAGTCCCCATCAAATTTTCATGATTCTCTTTTAAAAGAACAGCCAGGGCATCAATGGTGCGGCTATCGATAAAAGGCTCATCGCCCTGAATATTAACAATGATATCTACTTTTAGGTCTTTCACAGCCTCGGCAATACGGTCAGAGCCTGAAGGGTGATGCGGGTCTGTCATCACCACCTTCGCTTTAAACTCCTGAGCGGCCTTAAAAACATCTTCGTGATCGCAGGCGATCAGGACTTCATCAAGCTCCTTGCACTGACACGCCTTTTCCCAGACGTGCTGGACCATAGGCTTTCCATTGATGGCCGCTAAAACCTTGCCTGGAAAACGTGTGGAGGCAAAACGTGCTGGGATCACGCCGATCGTTTTCATTGATCACCCTTGAGGGCCTGATTTAATTCTTCTAATCCAATGGCCACAGCCCCCATTTTACCAACCACGATACCAGCCGCGTGGTTGGCGATCTTGGCCGCATCAGATTTAATGCTGCCTGCAGCCAAACACAGTGCAAAAACAGAAATGACTGTGTCCCCGGCACCGGAAACATCAAAAACCTGACGGGCCACGGTGGAGATAGGAAATGGTTTTTTATTATGTTCAAAAAGGTACATGCCGTGCTCACCTAAGGTGATCAACAGCGATTCAATGCCTAAATAATTTAAAAGCCCACGGCCATTGGCCTCAATATCTTCCTTATTATCGAGTTTGGTGGAACGTATCCCAAATGCTTTGCGCTGCTCGTCGGAAATGGCCCTTAGTGCTGTTTCTGCTTCTTTTTTATTAGGCGTGATACAGCTGACCTGGCCATACTCGCGCAGATCATCTAACTTCGGGTCCACCACAACAGGCAGCTTATGCTTCATGGCCAGTTCATGCACCTGGGCTAAAAGCCTTGAATCAATTAAACCCTTACCATAATCGGAAATAATAATGGCATGAAAATTTTTGATGTTCCGTCGCAAAAAAGGTAAAATTTTACCTTCCTTAACTAAATCCAATCCTGTCGAAGGTGGTTTTTCCCTGTCCAAACGGACAATCTGCTGATGCTGGGCAATGATGCGTGTTTTAAAAATGGTATCAATATTACTATCGACAAAAATGCCCTGGGTATGAATTTTGCGCGTGAATAATTCGCGCTTTAAAATGCCGCCTTCAATATCATCGCCGATCTTGCTGACCAGGGTGACATCAGCCCCCAAGCTGGCCAGATTATTGGCCACATTAGCCGCTCCACCCGGTGTATAAAAAGATTCTTCCTGTAGCACCACAGGCACCGGCGCTTCCGGAGAAATACGGGTAACGCGGCCTTTAATATATTGGTCCAAGACAACATCGCCGATAACCAATAATTTTTTAGCCTTAAAATGGCGTATTATATTGTTATATTTAGACATATATACTTTTAACTTATTGTTTCAAGAAGGGGGCATTCTAACACAGTTTGCAGGGGGCGTCAACCTGAAGGGTTGAGGTTAATTACAGAGGAATACCAGGATTGTTTGAATCAGGGCCGTCAAGCCCTTTTCACAGTTTGACTGACTTGCTCCTAGTCCGTCACCGTTATATTAACAGAATTACTCGTTGATGTAACACCTGTAACGTTGGTCGCCACCGCGGTCAATGTATGGATCCCTGGAAATAAATTAATCCACGTCATGTTATAACGATCCCATGGACTGCTGTTATTGGCACTCTTTAGAGTTCCTACAGGTATGCCGTCAATCAAAAATTGAACCTGGGCAATGGCATTACCATCCCTGTCAGTACTGCCTGTAGTAAAATATTCATCCGCCTGAGCTTGGAAATTCATCGTCTGGCCTACCTTATAAGTCCCAACAGTTGGTGAAAGTATACTGACCACAGGTTTTCCTTTAGTGAAAGATACCGTATAGGAATGCGCACCAGCAGCAGGTGTACTCATGTGAACCTGCCCCCATCCATCTGTTGACACCTTCACACCATCCAAGGTCACAGCACCCACCTGATAGCCGCTGGCCGGCAAAGCTGCAATTTCATAATAATCATTCGAATTTAAAATGTACTGTACAGGATTTCCATGTGCGGTCACAGGAGAAAGTCTTGTTCCAGAAGCATCAGTCACTTGGATACTGCCGCTGCCTGCTGCAAGATCGACAGACAGGACGACTGACTGCACAAAGCTGGCAGTGATGCTATGATTGGCCTGTACCTTAGAGAAGGTATAGCTGTTGCTGGGCAAGGTAACAGCAGCTGCCCCGTCAATGGAGACCATGGCGCTATAACCTGCATTCGGTGTAACAGTAAAAGTCGCATTGCTTCCATAATTAACAGTTTGGCTGCCACTGATACTGCCGTTTGTACCGGCGCTGGCAGTGATGGCGTAGATTTGAAGAACAAAACTGGCAGCAATTGTATGATTAGCTGTCACATTGCTAAAAGCATAACTCGCGGCAGGCACTGCGGCTGCCCCATCCACGGAGACCATGGCGCTATAACCTGCATTCGGTGTAATAGTAAAAGTCGCATTGCTTCCATAATTAATAGTTTGGCTGCTGCTGATGCTGCCGTTAGCACCGGCGCTCGCGGTGATGGTGTAGGCTTGAAGAACAAAGCTGGCTGTAATCGTATGATTGGCAGTCACATTGCTGAAGGTATAACTCATCGCAGAAACTGCTGCTGCCCCATCCACAGAGATCATCGCGGTATAGCCGGCATTAGGTGTTATGGTAAAGCTTTGATTTAATCCGCTAGTGACACTGACCACTCCTGAAGGACTGATACTGCCATTGGCATTGGCACTGGCGGTGATGGTCATGATTTTTGGTATCGGAACTAAATTCACATTAACACTATAATTAGTTGCGGGCATATTAAGCTGGAATTGTCCATATTGCCCGTATGTATACGACAACTTTACTTGTTGAACCGCTCTGCTAATAGAATTGCTCATGGTCACTGAACTAATTTCCTGACCACTGCCGGGTGTTATTTCAATTTCGTAAGTATCATTTGAACTAACCATATACTGTAACGGATTCGCATTGGCAACCAGTGGAGATAATGTTATTCCGTTGGCATCAACAACCTGAATAGTGCCGCTGCCTGATGGAACTGCGATAGATAAAACTGATCCGGATAAAACAAAGCTAGCAGTGATGCTGTGATTGGCTGTCACATTGTTTAAGGTGTAGGTCCCGTTGGTTAATGTGACCGCTGCCCCATCTACTAAAACCTGATTGACACTATAACCACTGGCCGCTGTTACAGTGAATGTTTGGCTGGCACCAGCATTGACGGTGCTTGTAGCCGGTGAAATCGTACCATTAACGCCTTGAGTCACTGTTAATGTATAGGTAATGGGTGTAAAGCTGGCAGCAATCAAATGAGCTGCTGTCACATTACTTAAAGTGTAGGTATTATTGTTCAAGGTAACGGGGTAACCATTATCCGTCAAAGAAGCTGTGTATCCTGTTGCCGGTGTCACAGTAAATATTTGATTAGCATCATAATTAACCGTGATCGTTCCTTTGGGTGAAATATCACCATTAGCGCCAGCAGACACTATTAAAACATAGGTGATAGGCGCAAAACTTGCTGTTACTGTTGTATTCGCATTAACCACAACCGTGCAAGTTGCCGTTGATCCAGAACAAGCCCCGCCCCATGAACTAAAGGTATAACCAGCTGCCGGTGTTTCTGTAAAGGTCTCTGATGTTCCTGCAGTAACACTTGCAGGACAAGAGGCACCATTGCAGCTAATCGATCCGCCCGTGCCGGCGTTAACTGTAATACTTAGCCCCGCTTCTTGAGGTGTAGCACTTACTTCATTCGAATTGGGGCTTGCCCCATTCACATTACCCGCTTTCACAGTAAAATAATAAATCTGTCCATCTATTAATCCTGTTACCAAAGCATTATTTGAAGCAGTCGGGCTTAACGACGTTGTATAATCTCCAGATTTTGTACCATAACTAATGATGTAACCCGTTGCTCCTGTGACAGAGTTCCAACTTAAGTTCACCTGACCGTTACCTGCGATCGGTGCTTGAAGGGTTGGAGCTGTCGGAGATAGCAATTTAGAAGTTGTTGAAATCACAAGGGTCTGGTTCGTTGTTGGCATAGGGATTTGTATCCACGGCCAAGTATTTATTGAAAATAGTTGTGGCGTGCTACTATAATTCAAATTCATTGTTGTACCAACATTGTTTATACCGGCGCTAGGTGTAGCAGCAACCGTGTAATAAAGTTTAGAATTCAATAAATATGTCAGTATTTCATCACCTGATGGATCAGTAGTGGAAGGACTTGATTGAGAAACGGAATTTCCTGACGAGTCAGCCACAGAGGCACTTCCATATCCTTTAGTAAGGATAACTGTAAGCGTCACAGAATCTGCTGTGGCACTTGGTCTGGCGCTCACTTCGCTTGAATTTGGACTTGTTCCACTTGCATTGCTCGCTGTCACGACAAAATAATAAAGCTGCCCATTCGTTAATCCTGTCACTGAATGGCTGGTCGTATTGCCAACTGACACGGGGGCCCCATAATTACCGCTCGATGAACCATAAGCAACAGAATAACTTGTTGCTGTTGGAACAGCATCCCAGCTTAAATCCACCTGCCCAACATCTGCGGTGGCAACAACACTCGGAGCTGCTGGAGCTGGAATCTCCGTCGTTGCAAAAATAGTTGCTGGCACGGAAGTGTTGCCTTTATTATCAAATGCGACTATTTTATAAACGTACGTCGTGGCAGGATTTAAATTTGAAGCACTATAGGAAGTCGTTGTTGTGCTTCCCACCGGTGTTGGATTATTATTAAGGTAAATATCATACCCAACCACAGAAGAATTGGGATTATTATCGACAGAAGCAGTCCAATTTAAGGTGATCTGCGTTGGAGAATTAGATGTCGCTGTTAATCCCGTAGGGGCACAAAACTCTGTAGTACACTCTGATGAAATGGCAAATCCATTAGAATCCAATGGATAAGGGTAGGTATAGGGTGTGTAATAAGGCTGCCAGGTATTTGTAGCTGAACATTGATAAAGGGTATTGGTATCCGTTGCCCAATAACCGACATTCGGCGTGCAAGTTTGGGGCATGCCTGATGCTAACCCTTGTCCGACACCAGCAGTGCCATCAAAATTCGGTGTTGGAGCATTAGTATAATCACCTGCGGCATCATTGGGTCCAGGCTGAAGGAAATAGTCTTTATTCTCTTGGGTCGGACCGTTGTTGTTCCACAAACGGACAGTCTCCTGATAAATGGAATTAAGGGCATTGCCCCAAACATAGACAGGCTCAAGCGCTTGATTCGGCCAATTGATACCTCCAGTCACTGTATCCACGACTGGAAAACCAGTAGCATTGTCCTTACCTTGAAGCAGGTCCCCTTTACCGCGACCGATCTGATCCAGGCAAGGATACCCATTAGTAGTGCTTGGGTTACCTTGATTACCGTCCCAATTGCTCAAACCAAAGGTATTTCCAGTAAAATTTCCACAATAGCCCCATCCATTGGGATTGGGAGTAGAACTTTGGACACTATAAGTCAAATTCGAACGCGGGGTATCTGCACTAACGAAAGTTAAATATCCTGTAATCGTATTTCCCCAAAATAATCCCGTGCCAGACTCAAACATGATCACAGACCAATCATTATCAGTAGCAGGCTTTGGGCTCCAGGTCATTGTATTATCGTAAACTTCCGTGGAGCGACAACCACGCCAAACGTTAGCTTGCGATGTCGTCCCATGGGTCTGCATTTGACTATGGTAGGCCAAATTATTATGCCTAAAAACAAAACGTCCCCCGTTACCACAATCTGTTGCGAAACCATAATTGTAGGTATTGTTTTCCTCATAAATGAACTTGCCTGAACCCAAATAGGGAGAATCTGCCCACGAAGCGTTACCATAGTCGACTGAACCGCTGTTATTCCAACCTGGCTGTCCGACCTTTATATCATTCGTAACCACTCCTGGAACAGCATCAAAAAGATTGTGGTCCATTACCCCATACATCCAACCCTGAACATTGATATAAACCACATTGAGATCATAAAAATGACAATGGTCAATACGGACAGATTTTGAAGAACCCCAAAGGGTAATGGTTCCATTATAAGTAACGCTGGTATTACTTGGATCCTGATAAATAGCAATACCCGTCATACGAAAACTTTTTCCAGCAGTCGTGCTGATCCCCATTAGAGGAACATCACCCAACGAATTACGATTAATATTATCCTGAATAATAGTCTGGTCAGTCCCAACGCCCGGGTCAGTACCATTGGAGTTCGGAGTTGCACCGGGAATCTTTGCGCCTGCCCCTTGGATAGTAATAGTATTAGAGAAAGTAGCATAAAGCGGCGTGGCCCAGATGCAATTACCTGCAGGAATTGAGATAATATCTCCATCGGTGGCATGATTGATGGCCTGAATAATTGTATTTTGCACATCAGTTTCATTACAGCTAGGAGCAGTAAAAGTGGTGGGACTTGTTGTTTGGGCATTTGCAGGAACATTCCCAAACAGGATTAATAAAAAAATTAGTAGTAAGTTTATCGGTATATTAAACATATTTTTGATTAAATTTTTTATATTCATGGGGACATCCCTCAATTTTAGTCTGCTAATTTGATTCCAAACCTATATTCTAAAAAATAACATGTTATTTAAGCTTAAAACACCTCCGGAACAAAAATATTCATTAAATACAAAAAACAGTGATTCTTATAACCATATGAAGAATAGTAAGTTACAGATAAAAAGACGTTTTAAAGAAAGCGCTTTCTCAAGAAAACGTTTTTTCAAAAAATTATTTTCCTAAATTGGAATTTTATACGTTGGGGTTAAAAGAAGATGTTACGGAAAGGTTGGTCAGGATTCCGCTCAAGCAGGGATTCAGCTCGCTTCGCCAAGGCAGGGATTCTGCTCGCTTCGCTCGCAGGCCACAATCTTTTCTAAATTATTTAAGGAAGATTGTGGTCGAACCCCAACGGGAAATGAAGTTGTTGCTCTTCTTACCCAACCTTTCGTTTTAATAAAAAGACCCTCACAAAAGAGGGTCTTTTTATTAAAACGGAGAGGCAGGGATTCGAACCCTGGGACCAGTTTCCCGGTCAAGTGATTAGCAGTCACTTGCAATCGGCCACTCTGCCACCTCTCCAACAATAAACTTACTATCAAATAAAAAATTTACTATTCAAATACATTCAGAAAAGGAGAGGTGTTGTGTCACCAGCGTTTCTCCATCGCCGTGACCCACCTTCACGCTAAAATACCCAATTCTTTTCAATTCTCTAAACTTCTTTTAAGCTTTCGCTTCTCTTGAAAAAAAGCACTCACTAACGCTGAACATTCATCAGCCAAAATTCCGCCATTAACTTCTATGCGATGATTTAAAGATTGATGATTAGCAATATTAACAACCGATCCACAGGCCCCAGTCTTGGGATCCTGGGCCCCAAAACAAACTTTGGATATACGCGATAAAACTAGTGCTCCAGCACACATCGAACAAGGCTCGATTGTAACATAGAGGGTACATTCCTGCAACCACTTACACTGAAGATAATTCGTCGCTTGGGTGATCGCGATCATCTCCGCATGGGCGGTTGGATCTTTCAAAGTTTCAATTTGATTATGGGCCTTGGCAATGATCTTGCGCTCATGGACGATGATGGCCCCCACCGGCACCTCATCCGCCTTTGCCGCCGCTATGGCTTGGCAAAGGGCCTGCCTCATAAATACTTCATCAGAATTGAGCATATTATTTTGACTTATACACCGGAAGAAAAATTTGGACGGTAGTACCTCGGCGCAGAGAACTTTTAATATGAATAGAACCCCCGGCAGCATTAATAATGGAATGAATGATTGAAAGACCAATGCCTGAACTTTTATCAATACCCCTTTCCTTAGTCGTGAAAAAAGGTTCAAAAATCCTGGATAAATGCTCAGGTGTTATCCCCACACCTTCATCAGTCACATCAATACCAATGGCATTACGCTCTTTATTCAAAAAAGTTTTAACCTTGATCGTTCCTCCGCCGGGCATGGCTTGTAGGGCGTTGATGATCACATTATGGATAATCTGATGGGCTTCAATGGGGCCCACCTTAACCCAAGACGATTCTTTCCCCAAGCGCAGCATCACCTTAGTATTGGTAACTTTTAATTGTTCCCTTAATTCATCAACGACATTCTTAATAGTTTCATTGATCTGGCAATTATTTTCTTCCAAACGGGCTTGACGTTTACCAACATACAGCATACGGCTGGTGGTACGTGAACAATGCTCCAGCTGACGCTCCAATTGTTCCAGCGTCGAAATGATGATCTTAAAATCTTTGTAGGAAATAAACTCAAAATCACGGTTTTTATAATCTTTAATGAGTTTTTGGGTGCGGGTAAGGATAGATTTTAAAGGGGAATCGAGCTCATGCGCCAAGCCGGAGATGACCGTAAAAGAATTAGATGTCGAAGGATTGGATTTCATATCAAAAAAACGCGCCTGGCAGGGGTCGAACCTGCAACCTTCAGTTCCGTAGACTGACGCTCTATCCAGTTGAGCTACAGGCGCAAAGTATACAAAATGGAATCATTTTTATAGCAGACTTATGGTCAGCTGTAAAGAAGGATTTCTTTGATCTCACTCAAGGATTAATCAAACACATCCGGGAAATGACGATGCGGCCGCGCAGGGAGTCGGTGGTGTCCGAGTACTTTTCTAAATTAAGCTCATTGACGAAATAAGAATTTGACTGCTGCAGCGCGTAAAGAAACTTGACGACATCAAGCCACTGCCCATCAATCTCCAATTCCACGGCCAGGAAAACAGCCTCTTTCTGAGTGATAGATTTTTGCGGCTGAATATTACCTATATGAATATTATTCTCACGGGCCGCTGTTTCAATGTTAGAAATAATGGCCGGCATCTGCGCTTCATCTGAGTCAACCACACCAATCCTATCGACCAAATTCCGATACCTCGCGTTCACAGCTGCCTTTTGTGCCACCATGGCCTTGGCTTTCAGAAGCTCGTGATGAACTGAACGCAGGCGCGCATTGACATCCAAAGCCCCTTCCTGCACAGGTTTCAGGACAAATTGATAGGCCATAAAAAGAACAAACAAAAAGACCGTAACGATCAAGATCAGGGTTTCACGTTGATTAAGCTTTTTCATTGCCCGCTGTTGATCCCATTAAGAGTACAGGTTATTTTAAAATAATCCAGCTCGCCTTGCTGAGTAACGCGTTTATTAACGTAATCAAGGCTAACATTAGAAAAACTATGCGAGCTGTCCATATCCCTCTGAAATTGATTGATGTCCACCGGACTTGAAGAGACCCCTTGAACGGATAAAACATTGCCATCGCTGATCACGATATTCACCAAATAAACCTGGGATGGCAGTAATCGGTCGATTTCATGGGCCAGATTAGAAAAGATCAATCGCGCCCTTACCATGCCTTCGATATTATTGATTTTCTGCAATTGACTTTGAACTTGAAAAGCTTCATGTTTGGTATCACGAAGCTGATCTTCCAATTGGGACAACTGAATATTTTTCTTAAAAAATCCCATTCCCGCGGCCAAACCTAAAGTCAAAAGACCCAAGGTGCCCCAAATGACCAAACCAATCAATTGCCGCTGATAGACACTCCGCACTTGGGCATGCTTAACCGATCGAGGGGTTAAATCTACCGGTGGCAGCTGGGAGGCAAAGGCAATACCTGCAAGCGGAGCCAAGGAGACCCCATCTTCAATGATTGATTTAGGCCACTTCAGCCCTTTGTTTAAATTCAAAATCTTTGTTAAAACAATTTCTTTGATACTCAAATCAGCTTCCACCTTGGCCATTTCAATACCAAGTCCTCCTGCCCGCTCAGTACTACTGACCAAATAAATTGATTTCATCTCCGTCGACTTCTCACTCAAAGCATTATTGCGGGTCAATTCCCATTGATTAAGAATTTCCTCATAGCCCATTTTTTCAATCTGTGAAAATCCAACAGCGATTTCCCGAGAAGTCAGCCAACGGGTCTTATCGCACAAACAAATCTCACTGCGCTCAAGGTCTAGATCCCAAATGGCACCAGCATTATCAAACAACGGCTGCTGGTACAAAAGCCACAGCCCTATGGAAGAAACCGTCATGCGATGGACAGAAATTTGAGAGCTTGAAAAAATCTTCCAATAACGCATCGCGATTTCCTGAGGGATAATGATCACCGCGACATTGGCATAACCATCCGCTGTTTTAGAAAGAATTTGAAAATCAACTTCCACTTCTTCTTTGGAATAAGGGATATGACTTCCCAGCTGCAGATCGATCATGGAACGGATCTCTTCTTCTTGATGCGAAGGGAAGGTCATCAGGCGCAAAATGGTCCAGGAACGGGGAAATACCACCGTCACCCCGCTTTCAGCGGATCTTAATTTCCATTTCTTGATGAGATCTTTTAATGCCTGCAGCAAACGCAGATCGTCGTTATCATTGATATCAACCACATCAACGCCCGTCACCACCTTCTTTTGCGTGCCTGATACTTGAAGGAATTTAAGTTTTGTCTTATCTATGTAAAAAACAATATTTGATTTCATTCGTCCCTTTGCCAGGCGATGATTTGCCCGGGCGTTCCCACCGCATGATGAATGACCGCTTCCAAGACCGTGCGTGTACCGCTATCCCCATCGACACCTACTGCCCTGACCCGATAATAGCCGGAATACCCTTCCTGCAAAGAAGTCGGCCAGTTAGGATCATTCAAGCTGGCAATGGCACTTGCCCCGTCATCCGCTGTGAAAGATATCCCATCTGCCCCGTCGCGTACAGTATAGGCCTGACTCATAATATCCGATCCATTCACTGACGGGCTCAAACGAACCACGGCATTGGCAACCGCCTGGATCACATCATTATTAGCAGTATCCGTATTGATCCATAGCCCGGATTGAACGTCCCCGTAAACCGTGACATCATCCTTGATTTTATCAAAAATTTCTTTAGTCATGCCATTAACTTCTAATAATTCCAAAATGTTTTCATAACGCTTATCCTTCGATTTTAAGGTCGAATCATCCGTGCTCAGTAATGAATTATTATTGGCCACTTGGGCGTTAATGCCGGCATAGTTAACAATGGCCAACGCTAATTGATCTCCTTGGGACTGCGAGAGCCCTTTCAACTGCAATAGAGCGCTTAAAATTTGATAATTGGTGACATTGATCGCATTAACATTAATACGCCCTTCCTCGTCCCTGATCCCATATTCCAATTGGAGAGCATTATTTTTCGTATTATAATTCGAAGCCAACCACTGAATGATAGCGTAAGAATTCTGTCCCGTGTCAATGTGCGCAAAAATATCTTCCGGGTTTTTAGTTTGATCAATGACAATTCCCGGTGAATACAAAGTATCCTTAGCCGTTGGGGCTCTTTGTAAAAGATCCAGCACAGTATTGATCCCGGCGCGCGCTGCCGCGTAAGAACGCAGCTTACCTCTATATGTTTGCAGCAAAGACGCTTCCATGGATGAACGCCTGCCCAAACCCCAGGCAATCAGCGACAAAATCACCAACACCCACAAAACCATTATTAAAACAACGCCCTTTTTGTTCATGATGTAAGATTAACCAAAGGAGCCAAAAATATGTCCCGTTTAAACATAAGATCTTGATGGGTATTTTTAGGATCGAATAAAATAAAACTGCAGCTGACCGCCATGGGCAGCCCTTTGTCGTCCCAAGAATCCTGATAATCAATCCCCTGCTCTCCCGTAACATGTAAATTCTTGACCGAGGCAGCGTATTGGCAGGTAAAGCTTTCCTTTTTTAATCCTGTGGCCACGATCTGTTTAGACGTGTTATCTGTTGTTTCATTGAGCCAATCAGCCAGATTACTTTCCTGACGCCACAGGAATTCAGCAGGTTCCTGCGTCTCATTCTCATTGGCTGGATTGACCACACGGCCGATCATTGATTCCGCGGTTTTATTGCCCTGAGAGTCGCTGGTATAATAACGTACCCGTCGAAGGCCCTGGGGTGTTTGGGTAATAAAAGAAAGCTCCTTTTGTTCTCCGTCGAAGATAACGGCATCAGGATAGGAAGCAGAAAGGTCCAGGCTTATGGCATTCTCCAAATCGCGGCTTAAGGCCTGATCCGCCATGAGTAGTTCCATGTAATTGTCCTGGACGTGCCGCATTTTATCGTCGAGCTTCATGGCCGACCAAAATATATTATAAACACACACCCCGATGATCGCGGTAATGGCCATTCCCAATAAAAGTTCAATAAGGGTAAATCCTTTAATTTTCATAAATGATCGTCGTGACATCCAAACGCCCCGGATGCAAACCATTGGGCCAATTTAATTGAAGGGCCACCTTCTTTAAATGGTCATTGACCGTACCTTGAGTAGCGCTAACGGTAAATTTATCATAAGGTTCGGCCAATGTTTTAGGGTACTGGTCTAATTGATCATCGGAGGCATTGGTGGCGAATAATACACCTAATCTGTTTTCCATCACCATCAGGGAACGGACCGTCTGCTGAAAACGCATGCCTGCGCGAAAATTGGTCAATAAAGACTGGGTGATGAAGGTCAGGCAAATGCTCACGATCACAATCGACAAGATAGCCTCCAACAGCATAAAACCGTCGCGTGCTTTAATCATTATTGACCTTTATCATCATGCCCCTGATCTCTTTTGAAGACAAGGTAATGTTTCCTTTGGGAGACTCCAATTGGATAAGAGCTTGATCAATGGTGCCGTCCGGATGAAACTCAATACGATCCATATCTCCTGTTGCCTGAGACTCGGAAACAACTGTCAACGTAAGTTGAAGATCATCCGGCACTGCATGCATCCGCCCAAGACTTCCTGGGACAGGTTTAAAATCATCCACATTACCTGTCTGATCGTTAACCGTTGCTCTCACCAGATTATATGAACGGTAATCATCGGAAAATGCTAACGCGTAAGTACTCTCCTGGCCTATGGCCATGGCCTGGGCCCAACGGCTGACACCCAAAAGATCATCAGCAGTTTTATTTAACTGAAAACGTGAATAGCTTTGGGAAAAATTCGGGACCGCCAGCGCTAAAATAATACCGAAAATAACAACGACCAACAAGATCTCAATAAGCGTAAAAGCTTTATTTTTCTTCATTGCCCCAATTCGTAATATTATTACCATCTTCCTGCCCACTGGCTCCCAAAGACGAAAGATCATAGCTTTCAGGGTTATGCGTTCCTGGAGACACATACACATAATCTCTTCCCCAAGGATCTTTAGGGACATATTTTTTCTTTAAATAAGGGCCATTCCATTGGGGCGGTACGGGTGAGGCGGTCGGTTCTGTTATTAAAGCGTTTAATCCCTGCTCGCTGCTCGGGTACTGCCCCACGTCCATCCGGTAAAGATCCAGAGCCGTGGACAAGTTCGATTCAATGTCCGTACGTGCCGCTGTTTTACGGGCTTGCTCACTACGTCCGGCGATATTAGGCACGATCATGGCCACCAATATGCCTATGATGATGACCACCAGCATGATTTCGATAAGGGTAAACCCGCGTTTTAAAGTTCTGTACATAGACATCTCCATCTTAAAATAGATCCCCGACTAAAGCATTCGGGGATGACCCGCCTTTGGCGGGTCAATTGATAAGCATATTCATCTGGAACATCGGTAAAAGCATGGACACCACCATAAAGCCCACCATGCCCACAACAAAGACAAGTACTGCAGGCCCTAAAATAGTGACAAAGGTTTGGGCCAAAGCCTGAGATTCACGTTCACAATTCGCGGCCAATTTGTACAATCCCCGCTCCAACTTTCCGCTCTCCTGCCCAACGGCGATCAAATCAACGGCCATTTCAGGAAAAAGCGTGCTGGATTTAACAGCCTGGGTCAAACTCATGCCGGATTTGACCTTAAAAGTCATTTGCCTCACCTCATCTTGCAAAGCACTGTTGTCAACAACAAGGGTGACTGATTCCAGTGCCGTCACAATAGGTACACCGCTTTCCAACAACATCCCTAAGGTCCTGGCAAAACGGCTGAGCTGGGTATTTTCAATAAATGATTTTAATAAAGGAACCTTTAAAACAATAGCATCGAAGGCAGCTTTACCCTTGAGGGTTTTCAAATACGCACGGCCCCCATAAACCAAAACCCCGGCACCTGCAGCCATCAGCCACCAAAAATGCGCAAAAACCTGACTCACCGCTACAACAATCCGCGTTGCTAAAGGAAGTTGGGCCCCAAAATCATCAAACATCAAGGTCAGGCGCGGCAGGACAAAAGAAAGCAAAACAAAAAGCGTCAAAAGCCCTACCAAAAAAATAATGGCTGGATACAACAAGCTTGATTTTACTTTTGATTGCATTTGCATATCATTTTCCAGGAATTGGCTCAAACGATTTAATACCAAGGGAAGCTGGCCGCTGCTCTCAGCCGCCTTGACGGTATGGATATAAAGAGGAGAAAATACTTTTGGGTATTTGGTTAAGGCAACGGAAAGACTGCCGCCTTGACGCAATAGATCCGTCATGTTCATGATAATATCTGAAAGATCAGGAAATTGGCGCTGACGGGAAAGCAATTCCATGCAGCGGGCCAGAGGCACTCCCGCCTCCAATAAATCCGCTAATTGCCTGGTAAATTGAAATAAAGCGGCCTGAGAAATCTTGAGTTTAGATTCTCTGCTTTTATTATCAAAAACTAATTCTTTAACATGCAGCTTAATATCGAAGGGCATGATCCCAACATGGGTCAGCTTAGCCACAGCCTCGCTGGCGTTATCCGCCTCGATAATGCCGCTGGTCATGTCCTGCGGCCCTTTTTTGGCTTTATAAACAAATTGTGCCATATCGTTATTCTTCCGTGACTCTCAATACTTCGCTGGGAGAGGTCAATCCTAAAATCACCTTTTCCCACCCTTGCTGGCGCAAGGTCTTCATGCCATTTAAAACCGCCAATTGTTTAATGTCTTGGCTCGTGGCCCTGCCCGTTATCATAGTACGTAACTTTTCATTGAGTATCAAAAATTCACAGATGGCCTGACGGCCATGATAGCCTGTTAACCGGCATTCCTTGCACCCGACACCTTCATAAATCATCGGCTCTTGAGTTAAATCGCCTAATTCGAATTCCTTTTTTATGCGGTCCGTCAGAGGTACTCTCTTTTTACAAAATGAACACAACAGCCTCACCAAACGCTGGGCCAAGAAACATTCCACCGAGGAGGCGATCAAATATGGCTCAATGCCTATATCGATCAAACGCGTGATGCCTGAGGCCGCGTCATTGGTATGCAAGGTTGAAAAAACCAAATGGCCTGTCAAAGACATTTGAATGGCGATCTGTGCGGTCTCAAAATCACGCACCTCGCCGATCATGATAACATCAGGATCATTACGAAGGATGGAACGCAAGGCCATTGCAAAAGTAAGGCCTATCCCAGCATTGGCCTGCACCTGGACGACACCTTTAAGTTGGTATTCAACCGGATCCTCAACGGTGATGATCTTGGTGTCCTCAGAATTGATCGACGCCAAGCAAGAATATAAGGTGGTGGTCTTACCACTGCCGGTGGGACCTGTCAAAAAAACAATCCCATGCGGTTTTAAAAGAAGATTATTTAACTGCTTGCGTTCGGTGCCCGTGATCCCCAATTCCTCAAAATTATATAAACGAAAAGTATTCAGCAAACGGATCACACAGCTTTCACCAAAAGACGTGGGTAAAAATGAAACACGCAGGTCCATGTCCGCGTTATTCACCTTGACCTTAAACCTACCGTCCTGAGGAAGCCTTTTTTCAGCGATATTAAGATTCGAGAGGATTTTAATGCGTGAGATCAAAGCTTCACTAAAGAAACGGATATTTTCAGGCACCTGGGCGTCATATAACACCCCATCGACACGATAACGGATGCGCAATTCATCGCCAAATGGTTCGATATGGATGTCAGTAGCACTGTCACGATGAGCTTGAAATAGGATTTGATTTAAAAACTGGCTGATGGATGCTTCCGAAGAGGATTCATCAATGGACTCAGCGACCGGGATATCAGCGCTCATCATCTGCGAATCTGACATCATCCGCTCGATGGTTTCAGCACCCAGACCATAATACTCGCGGATAGCCTCCTTGATATCTTTTTCGCCGGCTAAAACAGGTTCAATAGGTACACGCGCCATCATGGCTAAATCATCAAGTACAGCAATGTTCCGCGGCCTGCTCATGGCCACAGTCAAAACACCTTTTTCATATTTAACAGGACAGACTTTATAATGATTGACAGCTTTGGCAGGCAGGCAGCTTAAAGCCTCAGGAGAAATGACAGCGCCCTTTAATGAAATAAAATTGATATTATATTTTTCAGCCAAATACGGCAAGAGGACCTGTTCTTCGCTCACAATCCCCATGCGGATCAAGGCCATGCCCAGCAATTCACCTGTTTTCTTTTGTTCCTCTAAGGCATCATGCAATTGCTGAACGGTAATGATACCTTTATTAATAAGCATCTCACCTAAAAGAATTTGTGGTTTTACCATCGAACTCCTATTCAAAAGAGAAGAAATGAACTATCAGATCAATTCACAGGAACTGTGGATTGATCCTTAGGCAAGGGATCGAAATAGGTCTTTTCTGACTTTAGCGATGGAGTCGTTGCAAGGTATTCATCAGCATCACTGTAGACATCGCCGTTGATGATATGCGGTGTTAAGAAAATGACGATCTCCTGCTTTTGCAAATTGCGGTCTTCATTGCTGAAAGCTTTGCCTATAATAGGAAGATCCCCGAGAATAGGAACTTTATTCTTGGTGTTGGAACGATTATCTTCCATCAAACCACCGATAATGATGGTGACCCCATCCTTGACCCTAACCGTAGTTTGAACCTCGTCGGTGCCCACAATGGGAATGTTTCCGTTGCCTGAACCCGCGTTATATTCCCCAGTCACGCTAGAAACTTCCGGCTTGATCTTCATCGTGATATACCCATCGTCATGAATGGTGGGGGTCACATGCAATTTAATGCCCACATCAATAAAAGTCACGGATTCAGACGTGGTCACATTGACGGAATTAGTCACATTTGAAGAAGTGGCATACGGCTGGCTTGATCCGACGAGAATACTGGCTTCCTGATTATTAAGTACTGCCAGGCGTGGGCTGGATAAATCACGCGTTTTTCCAAATGTATCCAAGGCTTGAACAATATTATTTAAAGTACCGCTGTTCATCGTCCCTATGGCCGCTTCTCCAAAACTACCCGGGGCGTTAGGAATGCTAAAATTACTTTGAAGCCTTAAGCTTGAATTACCTATATTATTGATCACCTTGTCCCAATCAACGCCCATCTGATATTCGTCATTCAAGGTGATCTGGACGATCTTGGCTTCAATAAAGACCTCTTTATCAACCTTGTCCAAGGCCTGGATCATGGCCTTGATTTCATTGATCTTAGGAGCAATATCCGTAACGACAAGAGTGTTCGAACGCGTATCGTATTCAATGCTTCCCACATCCTTAGTCAGCATAGGTCCAATGGTTTTTGCCAAATCATCGGCTTTCGCGTAATTAATATTAAATACCTTGGTCTCCCGTGGGATATCGATCTGTGTTATATATTTCATAATTTCCTGCAATTTCAAAGGAGTATCTTTGATAAACAATTTATTGGAAAGCGAATCAAATCTGACATAACCAATTTTAGGGCTAACCATTTCCTGCAATTTGGCCACCAATGGCTCACCGACAACATACTGCAACTTATACACCTGCATCTGGGTAGGAACATCCATGGTTTTGATGTAATTAAGCAACTGTTCCATTTTTTCCGGAACGTCCTGGATGATAACGCTGTTGGATTCGTCATCCGCAATGACCTTTCCATTTTGGCTTTTAACTTGATTTAAAATCGCCACGACATCAGAAGCTTTGGCTGATTGAAGAGATACAATAGTACTTTCGGTGCTGACACCAAAAGGATGGCCAGTGACTTGGTTGTACTCCGCCCCTGTCATGATTTGAATGACGCCGTTGCTTTCTAAGTAAGCTAAATCATTGGCCTTTAAAATAATTGTCAGCGCGTCATGCACTTCCACATTCTGCAGGAAAATGGTCACCCGGCCGGTAATGCTTTTACCTGCAATGATATTCAACCCGGACTTCTGGGCCAATAATTTAAGAACATCATTAATGTCCATATCTTTCAAATCAAGAGTGTCCAATACCGTCGGCTTTACCACCTGCTGGACCTGAGTTTGATCTGCTGGCGAGGTATCATCCTGAGACCAACTAGCCCCAGAAAAAAGAAAAGTCATCAGCATCGTGGAGAGCAAAATAATTTCTAATCTATTTTTAAATAAGCTATGCATAATTAATTTTTCGTAATAGGGATAGGGATATCTTGCCCTTGATAATTGATGATCATTTTATCCACGCTGACCTGCTCGATCCTGATACCTGCCTGTACGTTTCCCTCATTGATAAAATAAGTTTTATTAGAGAGACTATCTTCTATGATAATCTGAGACGGATGACCAATAAGAATACCAACGACTTTTAAATTATTAGGAAGCTGTCCTTTGGGCGTATTGATGATCGTTCCGGACGGAGCCTCAGAAGCCAAAGAAAAAACATCACGCTCTTGTCCGATGGAAGGATTATATGGTTTCAAATCAAGGACTGTTGAAGGTTCATTCAAAATAGGACGCTGACCAATAGGAGCACTATTATTAAATATTACAGGGTTTTCTTGGAATTTAAAAGCTATAAAAAAAGCTATATAAACACAAGAAGCGAGCGTTAATACCATCGACAAACGTTGAAAAAATATAATCATAGGCCAAGGCAGTATGTTTCCCATAACTTATTATCAATTATAACTGTTCTGGGAAGATTCAAAAGCAAAAAGAAAACTTTTTAAGACGGATTTATTTGCTTAATTCTTTTAACATGCGCGCACGGTCAAGTCCAATTTTAACCATGGCTTCTACGGGATTTAAGGCGTAATAGCGGCAATAGGTGGAGACTTCTTTGATGGTGTGAATATCTTTATTGTCCAGCGTCTTGAGAATGGCCGCACGGATCCACATTTCATTAATGATATCGCGCGGGGTAAGCCCTGTCTCCTGGGCCAGCCTGTCGCGGTAAACCGTGCTGGGAGAAACAGCCACCACACAATTTTGATCGTAATTATATTTGAACACATGCGATAAAAGCACCTTGGCCGCCTCCATCCCGCTGGTCTCAGAAACCTCATCAATGACACGGTAAAGTTTTCCCTTCACGTGATAACGCTTCAAGATGATAAAAACATCGATGAGATTAATGAGCGCGTCAGGAACATTCATCGGTTCATTGTGCAGACGTGTAATGGTCTCGCGGGCGCTTAACGCGTGCATGGTGCCCATGCAGTATTTACCGATATTGACCGCAGTGATCATGTCCCTGGCCTCAGAACCACGCACCTCGCCGACGATGATACGCTCCGGACGCATGCGCAGGCTGTTTTTCACCAAGTCCGAAAGGGTCAGTTCATCGTCAGTTTCTAAACGCGAACAACTATTTTCCAAAAAGGTATTTAATTCAAGCGTGTCTTCAATAACAACCAGGCGATCTTTTTCAGGAATAAAACTTAAAAGGGCGTTAAGCAAGGTCGTCTTGCCTGTACCGGGACCACCGGAAATAATAATATTGGCAGGCCGCACTGAAAGCCCTTCAAGGTAAAGCCACAGCTGGCCTGCAGCCTCATAATTCATGGCGCCTCGACGGATCAAGTCGATGATACTTAAAGGATCAGTCTTGGCCTTGGTGATGGTCAGTTGGGTACCTAAAGGTGAATCGATGATATTAACGCGGCCAGCCAAATTGGCCAATTCCAAATTGGCGATCTTGTGGTAACCCTTGCGCCCGGCAAAAACCAAAAGCTTCTGGATAAAATTACTTAACTCTTTTTGGGTTTGAAAAACCTTGTCAGTGGCAATCAATCCTTTTTGAGCATGGTGGATATAAATGGGCTTAAGCGCGTTGATGATAATATCTTCAACATCGGCATTAAACAGCAGGTCCTCGATCAATCCATAGGACAGAAGCTTCTTGATAAAATTATTCTTGGATTCCCCCACGGCCACACTGGCAAAGGCCTTGCCCTCATCGTGAAGCACTTCTTCCAAAGCTGTCCTGGCTATTTGATCACGCTCACTATCAGTGAGCATCAAGCTCATCTTTCCGATGAGCCTTGCTAAGGTCAATTTTTCTAACTCAAGATGGTCATGCTTATTCATTAGTTTTAATCCTGGCCCTGATGATGCTCATCCAAGAGACGACGGATATCCGTCGATGAATTCTTGGCGATCTGAGAACAGATAAAAATCAACAAGGACAACTGCCACAAATCATCAGGCCCGCAAACGAGCCCTGCTGCAGTGTTCTCTTCCCGCTGAAGGCGATTGCCATAAACTCCAATAGCGTCATCCATTTTACCTTCAAAAACGTTTAAAGAGAAAATTTTATTATCATATTTCATGGAGGGCAATGTAATACCCCTGACCATTAAAAAATTGATCATGCTGTCTTCTTTAAAAGAACCTTCATCTTCAAAATCAAAACCTTCCAACTGCGGGATATGGGGTGGTAAGATCAACGACGGGCGATGCACCAGCACCTCCCCTGTGCGCACCACCGTATCGCCGTGATTGATCAAGGACGGTGATAAAAGGATATACGGCACATGTGTTTCACTGAAGGTCTGCAAGGTCATCACCCTTGAGCGAACGATGTTTGTTTCGCGTAAGGCTTTTTCCCAAGCGGAATGAAGGTCCATTAACGGGATACCCTTAATTCTAAATTGGAAGTTAATGACATATTGTTTCGGGCTTCCACTTGAACTTCAATGATATCCGGCGCTGTTTGTTGACGGCGAATGCGCAGAAGATCAATATAGTCCGCGATCAATTCCTCTTGACCGTGGCTTTGCTTATATAAATTGCCGTTATGGATGGTGTAAACCAAAAGTCCTTGGCCCCGACTTTCAAACTCAAGGCGGTTATGCCATTGGCCGTCGTTGGGCACATCTTGAAGACTCCCTGGACGGGCTTGGGAGAGATCGATCATCAAATGCTCAAGGGCCTTGCGCATTTCCTGGGCTAAAATAAGTTTCTGCTGATACTCATTGCGATGCTTGATCTTTAAAAAGACCATGCCCGTTAAAACCATTAAAATAATAAACAACCCAATATTGATAATTTTATTATTCATAATTCCTTTTCTAAAAATGGCGGAGAGGGAGAGATTTGAACTCTCGATCCGAGTTACCCCGGACAACGGTTTTCGAGACCGCCGCATTCGACCACTCTGCCACCTCTCCTACTAAAGACTTACTTTCAAATTATAAACTTACTATTCAAATATATCCAGAAAAGGAGAGGTGTTGTGTCGCCGCGTTTTTCCATGCTTCGATCCACCTCTCCAGATAGCGTCGACCCACCTTCACGCTAAAAAACACTCCTCTTCCACATAGATTCGACCCAAATTCTATCTTATCTTTTCTTATTTGTCGACAAAAAGCACTGTGTAAACTGATTTGTATAGATGGAGCGTGTGGGAAGACAAGGATTTGATATAACCAACGAGGGAATACTCAGGAATAGCCCAAGCTAAAAGCAGGGATATCACAAATAAAGCAGCTACAAGGATAGCACCAAAGGTGATCAGATAATGCGCCTTTAAAATACTGCTGTCCCCTTCATAGATCTCATGGGCCGTTAAGATCAAATGCATGGCAAGGCTGAAAGCAATGGCAAAGAGAAAATACGGTTGAAGCGTCGTCCCTCGCCCTAAGATCCAGGCAATAATACTAACAATGATTATAAAAATAGTGTAGATAGGGACCACATACCCGGCACCTTTAAAAAAAGGCATCATTTTCTCAACGAGTGAATTGCCGAAGACAAATACATTCTTAAAATCATAAATAAAAAGATTAAAGGTAACATAAATCCCAGCTCCCCAAAGCACCCAGACTTCTTTATTTACAGGTAAGGAAAGGATTTGGGTTTGAAAAGCAATGAAGGATGCAATGATCAACGGAAGGATCAATAAAAAAGCGAGGATCTTTAGAATAGCCCAAAAAACTTCTTTCACAAAAACTCCTCTTAACGGCGCGTGATCAGTTCCAGGCCTCCCATATAAGGACGTAAAGCCTCTGGGACAACAACATTTCCTTCGGGGGTTTGATAATTCTCCAGGATGGCCACCACAGTGCGCGGCAAGGCGACACCCGAACCGTTGAGCGTATGAACAAAACCTTTTTTCTTGCCGTCAGGGCCCTTGTAAGAAATATTGCCCCGACGGGCTTGAAAATCTTCAAAATTTGAACAGGATGAAGCCTCGAGCCATTTATCCAGGCCGACGGCATATACTTCGATATCATAACACTTGGCCGCGGCAAAACTCATATCCCCGCCAGCCAGAAGCAAAATGCGGTAAGGTATTTTTAGAATTTCAAAAACACGGCAGGCATTGCCTAAAAGCGTTTCTAATTCCTGATAAGAAGTTTCAGGGCGAACAAATTTAACCAGCTCCACCTTGTCAAATTGATGGATACGCACAAGCCCGCGCGTGTCCTTACCATAGGAACCTGCTTCCCGACGGAAACAGGTCGTATATGCGGCATAATACAACGGCAGCTCTTCTTCCGTCAGCATTTCATCACGGTGGATGTTCGTCACCGGCACCTCGGCCGTCGGCACTAAATATAGATCATCCGCGGTCACGTGATACATATCCTCTTTCATCTTAGGCAATTGCCCGGTTGCTGTCATGGAAGCAGCATTGACAACGACAGGTGGAGACATTTCACGGTACCCATGCTGGCTTGTATGCAGATCCAGCATAAAATTATATAAGGCACGTTCAAGGCGAGCGCCCATATCCTTATACAAAATAAAATTCGAACCGCTTAATTTTGTCCCCCGTTTAAAATCAATAATGTCTAAACTCTCGGCGATCTCAACATGGGTCTTTGGTTTAAAATTTAAAACCGGCTTATCTCCCACGGTCCTGACGATCTGATTGGCCTCAGGCCCGCCCTTAGGCACGGAACTGTGGGGCACATTGGGGATAAAGAGCATGATTTGCTGCATCTGTTCATCCAAAACCTTGATCTGCGGCTCCAGAATATCAATCTCGGCTGCAATGGCTTTCATTGATGCGATGGTAGGCTTAGGATCTTGCTTCTCTTTAATGAGACGGCTGATATCGTCATTGGCAGCATTCTTTTTTGCTTTTAGCTCATCACTCTTAAAAACAAGCGCTCGACGGTCAGCATCCATTTTTAATAAAGCGTCCAGATCAACAGTCACGCGTTTGGCTGCTAACCCAGTTTTAATGATGTCCGGATTTTCACGGATAAATTTTAGATCGTGCATATTTTAGGGGGCTATGAAATCTTTAAGAATGGAGTCAATTTGCTTTAACAGAAGACCAACGGAAATAGGTTTGGACAAATAATTTTCACCTTGCTCAAAACAGTTGACCACATAATCAGGGTCAGTCAAGCTGGTCAAAAATAAAACCGGGATATGAGCCGTGCCTGGATTGGCTTTGATCAGCCTGCAGACTTCCGGTCCTTTAATGTCCGGCATATCATAATCAAGGATGATCAAATTAGGCTTTTCTGCCTTGGCCATCTCAAAACCACTGCGACCGTCAATAGCAAAAAGTGCCGTATAACCGCCTTTTTCAATGGCAGCAATGGCAACCCTGCGGTCAACCTCAGCATCATCAATGACTAAAACCTTAATATGCCTTTGCAGGGTTTTAGGCTTAAAAATAGAAATAATCTTGCTTAACATTTCTATTATCGTAACCCAGGGACCTTGAGGTGTCAAATAAAAGCAGTATAATTACAGGTTGGCTAATTTCATGTTTTCTTGAGGTTCTTTTAATCCCAATAAAGGATAAAAACTCGCAATCGGCGTAATAGCGGTGATCACCGGCACAATTCCTTTGAAGTTCCTTGTCTTAAACTGGGCGATCATGGCAGGATCAAAGGCGATATTCACCCCAGACCCCTTTCGCTGCAAATCGATCTTGGATGCGTTAAGATCAATACCACCTGGCGATAGCATCGCCTTACTACCAGCTTCCGCATGAATTTTTACCTTTAATTCATTTAAAATTGCTTTTAACCTATTTCTTGGTTCTATTTCTGTAAAATTGTGATCGAGTTCCATTTTTAAAAGGTCCCAATCTGATTTCAATATTTGATCCAATGATTGCCAATATGCCTGCGACTGTACATTTTTAAGCACACTTTTTAATAGACGTAACGTTGTCAAAACTTTTCCCGGTTGACGCTCATCTAAAATTATATTTATTGCGCTATCAATTAATTTTTCAACTTGCACCACTGCCTGCTTACTATTTTCCAGCGAACTAACCACCACTGTCCCTGATTGATCTTTTTCCGAAAGCCCAAGATTTCTCCTGTGCTTCACAAACGCCCTCGTAACCTCAAGTCCCGATGGAGGATGATTCACATAAAATTTCCTGGATATACGGTGGCCATGAGGTTTTCGCCCATCTGACACCCCGCTTTTCATCGCTGCATCAATAACAATCACAAAATCATCTCCATTATATTTGCAAATAAACCCTCGGCCATTATAAGTCAGTGTCGTTCCCGGCAATTCAATCTTCTCTCCTGACTTTATAGCTCCTCCTACTCGGAGGCTACCATCATCTAATCGGGAGAATATAGAAATCTTCCCATCAACTTCAGGGGAAAGTTCCAAGTATCTCTCCGCTTGCGAATTTCGAAATGCTTTTCTATTCCAAAAAAAATCCAGTCTAAGACTATCGCCCGGAATATAGGTGGACTCGCCCGAATGAAGCTCAGTCCCATCATTGGGGAACCATTCCATAAAAACGCCCTGGCCTTGCGCTGCAGCGGATTCAGTTGTCTTATCAACATTTATAGATCCATCGGCAACAGCAATCGGTTGAGCTGTTGAAACCATCGCTGCATTGGAAATCTTAGCCATATTAATATTAGCCGCAACAGAGATCAGCAACAAAAGACCTTTATACAATCCAAAACTCGTTCTTGATAAAAACTCGTGGGTCGTCAACATGGCCAAATCCATGGCCGCTGACACCCCGCCAGAAAAATATTTTCTGGTGATCACTTGTTGGTTTGTCTGATCCACATCTTCCTTAATATAGTTAAACACACCCTTTTTGTAGGCTTGTAAATATTGCTGATAAATGGCGTTGATATCGCTTTTCTGAGGCATCTTAGAAATATACCCAACACCTGCGATCTTGGCCTTGTTAGAATAAACCTGATTTAAGAGCGCCGTCTTAAGGCTTTCCTTGTACCATTTAGCTAAAATAATAGAATGAAATATCTGACGTAACAGTGCAAAATTCTTACCCTCATTGACTTCTTTTTCCAAAGCTGGCAAAACAATCTGGCGCACGATCTGATTACCTAAAGCACTGCTTGCATCTTCAGGCGCCAGCTGATGCTTTTCTTTGGCCAGATAATCTTCTTCCAGCATCACCTTCAAATGAGCATCCACAACCAATACCGTATCATTGGCTTCATAAACGCTGGCCTTATCCGCCACGATCCACACCTTATTAAAGGTGTTGATAGGTATCTGTGTTGTACCAAACCGCTCCTGTGCTTAGGAATAAACCTTGTCCCAAAAATCCTTCCCCAATCCCTTTTCAGGATATATTAGGGAAGCCGTGATCTGCTTGAGCAGGTAGTCTTGTGCCAGCAGATCACGGCCCATTTCGGTTTGTCCCGTAGTATTGGGGATGATGCGGCTTTTTTCATACGGTGAGAGATTGACCCAAACGTCTTGTTCAGGAAGAGTTAAAGCAGCGAAGAAATATTTGATGAGTTTGTTTGATTCCGTCTTCAAACGCGGATCATTGACTGTAAGTTGTGTATTACCGGAATCAACGATGAAATCCAAACTTAAAGGATTATCCGGATGGATCTTTAAACCTTTGATCAAAACAGGCTCATAGGCAGGGCTTAAACTGACCAAGATCCCTGGCATAGGTAAACCAAGAACCGGTTCCATCGCTTGGGCTGTTTTAAATGGTCCAATCAAGGAGAATACAAATGCAACAATAACAATCCATGAAGCAGAACACCTGAACATAGGTTCTCCGACTTGTAGTCAATTTAGAAGACGGAAGATTTAAATATAGTAGAATTATGACTAAGATTAATAAACTTAGAATTAAGCTTAAATTAAGAGAGGGTTAAGACAATTAAAGCAGAATTGAAAAAAGCCTAATAAACATGCTCCACACCAGTATCGTACGAAGCTTTAGTAATATTAAAATTGTAGGTACCGCCACTATTGATCGTATCAAATCCCTTGCCACTGCCTATGGTCTCATTGTCCTTACTGGCAACGGTGGGGATGTCATTAAAGCCTTTCCCGCTGCCAATAGTTTCATAATCTTTTCCACTTCCCATGCTTTCGTAATTCCTTCCGCTGCCTATATTGCTATAGCCTCTGCCGCTGCCTATCGTGTCATTGCCCCTGACACTGCTCACCGTATTAAATCCTGCCCCGCTGCCTACAGTATTATAACCCTTTCCGCTGCCCGTGCCGTTATAAAAACTTCCACCACCTACTGTGTTATAGCCGCCTCCACCGCCACCGATGGTACTATAACTGCTTCCACGGCCTACCGTGTCAAAGCCGCCTACTTTTCTTATAGTGACAACACCACTAACGCCGCCAACAGCAAAACAAACGCTGGAGGCACCCATTAATAAAATTAAGAAAATAATAATTTTTCTCATAGAAAAACTTCTTTCTTGATCTGGGGAAAATTTTATTTTTAACTTCAAAACCTACGGATAGATAAAGGATACTATATAAATCGAGGAAATGCCAATCGGAGTTTTAGTGGAGTCAATTAAGCAGGATGGGGCCTTTGTGCAGCTGATACTGCACATAACCGGTGAGGATTTTTTGGATGCCGACTGAAGGCTCGACCACAAAATATGAATTCATGATGGCCCGCCCGATCTCAGAGCCTAAAACCTCCTGCTTAAAATACTCGGCTGAGACATAAATCGTACGATCTTGGTCCAGATAAAAACAATTGAGCCCTTCAGGCATTTGTGCATGGAAGGTGTTATTAAAGAGATCTGCTAAATCCTGCTGAGAGGCAAAAATCTTAATGTTCGTCTTTAGGCTATAGACATGGACGTCCAGGATATCACTGGTCTTGACAAAAAGACTCTCGAGGATGCTGGACAACTGGGCTTGAGCGGAAGCCGTATTGACCGTCTGTGCAGAAAGTTGGGCCACCAATTTATTGATATCAACACCAGGTTGATAATAAACCGTGAAATGCTCCGTGTCGATTTTAGCAGCTTTGCTGAAATCCTGGTTGCCCGCAAAAGCCAGGGCCCCTGAAAACAATAAAAAGATCGTCATGGAAGTTAAAGTTCTCATCATTATATCCTTTAACTTTAAAATTACACGACAATCGCCTCAAAAACAAGTGAAAGAAACAAAAATTTTCAAGATGAGAAAATTATAATTTTACATTACTTATTAGATTTTAGATGGTTACGAAAGAAAAACTTTTATGCGGAAAACGGTTTTTGAAATAGACTTACGTCAAGCCTCTACATCCCTAAGAACGTTTCACTAAACTGCTCTGCAAAGAAGAAAGTATCATCGTCAATAATACCGATGCTGCAAAAAAATAAATCCCGTTCTCGGGTTTGGCTGATGCCAAGGCCCCCAGCTTGATCCACACAATGAAAATTGCGGTCACAAAAACATCCAGCATCGACCATTTACCAAAAATCTCCATTAAGAGGACGAGCCCTTTTCTTTGTTCATCTTTTAACCTTATAAACCAAACAGCAGATAGAGAGATTAACTTTGCAATAGGAAAAATAATAGAAAAAGTAAATATGACCACAGCCAGGACGTAATACTTTTCCTGCCAAAGATTTTGTATGCCAGTAATGATTGAGTAGGTATTGCTGTCCCATAGTTTACGGACAGTCAAGATCGGGAGTGTTAAGCCAATAATAAGCAGAACAATGGAAAGGACAATCAAAATAACTATATCGATTCTTTTAGGATTTTGTTCCTGTAAAGATTTCACTGTTGGCCTCTCATAATAAATCGTTAAGTTCTAAAGCATATTAGTCTTATTAACGTGACTGGTCAAGGCATCCTTAGATGCAAAGAGCCCGTCAGAATAATGCTGACGGGCCCTAAACCAACTATTCTTCCCAAGAAATATCCTCAGGGGATATAGCCATCGCGGCCTGATCTTCAGTTACCTTGTTATTAGACATGTCGTCAGTACTGGACCCCGTTGAATGATTTTGTTTCTTAGGCATAAAATGGACAGCACTAGCTGTGATCTTAACACGACTCAGGGTTTTACCATCCTTTTCCCAGCGGTCTTGACGCAGACGGCCTTCTACAATGACACCATTGCCCTTAGTCAAATATTTGGAACAATTTTCTGCGGTTATGCCCCATACATCCACATCAAAATAATTCACTTCACTTACCCTTTCGCCGTTTTTCATATATACCCGATTGTTGGCAATTGAAAGACTGCAAACTTCTTTCCCTGATGGAAGGCTTCTCATTTCCGGGTCCCTTGTCAAATTTCCCATGATGCTGACATTGTTTAAATTCATAGATCTTCCTTTCGTTGGTGATGGGTAAATAAATGAGGGGGAATTTTTTACTGCTTGGGGGACCGACAAGGGGGATATCGGAGGCTTAAACAAAGATATGATACCAAATTCTTCGATAAGGTCAATAAAAAAGCCCTGGACGATTAATCCAGGGCTAAATGGCTCCCCCGCGAGGGCTCGTTGCCCTTCAGTCGTTCGCTATCGCTCACTCCTTACGGGTCAGACACTCGGCCTTCGGCCTCACTTCGAGCCCTTCGCTGATAAAGTACTTTAAAACAAAAAGGCACCCTTAATGGGTGCCCTTTTGTTTTAAAGCTCCCCCGCGAGGGCTCGAACCTCGGACATGCACGTTAACAGCGTGCCGCTCTACCTACTGAGCTACAGGGGAATAAAATATATGTGATTCGGTATTATACCCAAAAAGTTTTAGAAGTCAACCAATCTGCGGGAGTTTATGGACATCGTCAAAGTCGAAATATCCACATATTCAACCGCTGAACCAACCGGAATCCCAAGCCCAATGCGACTGACCCGCACACCTAATTTCTTTAATTCTTTCCCTAAATACAACGCCGTCATCTCGCCTTCCGCATCGGGATCGGTCGCGATTACCGCCTCAGCAATGCCTTCATCCTGAATACGGCTGATCAATTTAGGCAGATTCAAATCATCCGGCCCGCGACCATCAGCAGGCGAAATATTCCCCAGCAACACATAATAAAGCCCACGATAAGACCCTGTGCGTTCAATGGCCAAGAGATCTTTAGGGCTCTCAACAATACAGATGATCTTTCGATCGCGATTTGAATCCGAACACACCAAACATAACTCTTGTTCGCTTAAATGATTGCATTGCTTGCAAAAACGTAAACCCTCTTTTAACTGCTGAATGCTCTCAGCCAAGGCTTTGACATCCTGTGCGTCCTGAGCCAACATCCAGTACACAATGCGCTCAGCACTGCGGCGGCCGATGCCAGGCAATTTGGTCAGCTTTTCAATTAGATTTTCTATTAATTTGGGATACATTACTTTTTAGCGTTGGGCCATTCTTTGACAACCTTGCCGCCGAACATCTCCAGAGCAGACCTTATCACCGGCTCTTCCTGTTTGACAGCTGTATCTGTTTTTTCAATGATCTTCAAGTTTAAAGTAATCTGCATATTCAATTTCTCAGTAAATATATCTTCGATAAATCTCACATTTTCTTTGCTGTTTAAAAAATCTTTGGCAAAAGCATTTTCTTTTTGAAAGCCGATCACAAGCTTCCCATCCTTGAAATCGCAGGGCATCCCTTCCTGCAAATAGGTTGCCAAGGACATTTTCCGACGGGAAACTTCATGCGTCAATTCATTCCAATTGGCTTTAATGTCTGCGAAAGATTCCGCTTTGATCACCGCGACCTTATGAACTTGAGCTTCCGCTTGAACTGCAGGTTTAGATGCTGCTTGAAGAACAGGCTTGGTCACTGCTGCTGGGCTTGCGGGCTTGTTGCCTGATATGGAAGTTGCCCCTGGAGCTGACGCTGAGGCAATCACACCGGTGGAGCCGCCATAGGTTAATTTAGCAAAAGCCAACTCCAAAGGCATACGCAGCGTTTCCATCACCTTGGCTGTTTCCTGGGCCTCGATAAAAAGCTCAATGGCCCTTAAGATGCCGGCAATCGTAATTTTCTCCGCTTGGGCAGACAAGCGCTGTTTAACGCCCGCGGGATAATCAATCAAATTATTAAGGCTCGCACCGCCAACCTTGACGATCATCAAATGCCTAAAATGCTCGGTCAAATCCTTGCCTAATTGCTTGATATCCTTGCCGCGCTCAATGACCTGATTAAAAACATCCAGGGCCTTTACACAAGAACGCGCAATCAAGGCATCGGTCAGGTCAAACAAGAATTCAATCTCAACCATCCCCAGCATGGAAAAAACATCAGAGGCTTCAATACCCTTATCACTCAAAGCACTCAGCTGGTCTAAAACACTTAAAGCATCACGCATACTTCCTTGGGAAGCTTTGGCAATGGCAAAAAGAGCCTCTTCATTGACCTTCAAATTTTCCTTGGTACAAATGCTCTTCAAATTGGCCATGATAACTTCCACCGCAATGCGTTTAAAATCAAAACGCTGGCAGCGCGAAAGGATGGTGGCCGGCACCTTGTGGACTTCCGTGGTGGCAAAGATAAATTTCACATGCTCCGGCGGCTCTTCTAAGGTCTTTAAAAGCGCGTTAAAAGCATCTGAGGTGAGCATGTGCACCTCGTCGACAATATAAATCTTATAACGGCCATAGCTGGGTGCAAATTTAACATTCTCACGAAGGGTACGGATCTCATCAATGCCGCGGTTAGATGCACCATCAATCTCAATGACATCAAAGCTGTTTCCCCCGGCAATTTCAAGGCAGGCAGAACATTCACCGCAAGGTGTTAAGGTGGGACCATTCTGGCAATTAAGTGACTTGGCTAAAATACGGGCGGTAGAAGTTTTTCCGATACCGCGCGGACCGCAAAACAAAAAGGCATGGGCAATGCGGCCGGATTCAATGGACTTTCTTAAAAGCTCGGTGATATGGTCTTGACCAACGAGCTCTTGAAAACTTTGCGGGCGATATTTGCGGGCTAAAACTAAATAAGACATTTTAAAGCTTCCTTTAAATCAGCGAAACGAAATTGATAACCGCTTTCCTGCAGGCAGCGCGGGACAACATGCGCGCCTTCTAATAATAAATTCTGGCCCATCTCCCCGAATAATAACTTAATGACAAATCCAGGCACTGGCAGCACTGTCAGGCGATGCATCACCTGCCCCAAAATTTTGGTAAACTGCGCATTACTGACTGCCTGCGGGGACACCACATTGACGGCACCGCTTATCTTATCATTCTTGATCAGATGATCAACCACATAAGGGATTTCATCAAGCGATACCCAGCTCATCATCTGCCGGCCATTGCCTAAAATACCGCCCAACCCCAAATGAAACGGCGTCCACATCTTGGCAATGGCACCCCCTGTCTTGCTTAAGACAACTCCCAATCTCATACGTATAACGCGGATATCTGCCTGCTCTGCAGCAAGCGTTTCTGCCTCCCACTGACGGCAGACATCAGCTAAAAAACCTTCTCCTGCAGTTGAATCTTCATCTAAAATTTCTTGTGGCGCGTGATTGCCATAATAACCAATGGCTGACGCTGAAATCAAAAGCTTAGGCTTGGCCTTGAGCTTTGATATGGTCTTGCATAAAAGCCTGGTTGACAGCACCCTGCTTTCTAAAATTTCTTTTTTATATTCTGTAGTCCAATATTCCCCGATGCTAGCACCAGCCAAATGAATAATAACGTCAAAGGCTTCGAGCTGTTCATTTTCTATATAATTAAGAGCTGGATCCCAGACAATCACCGATGTTTGGGCCTGATGATAAGAGCTGCGCCGCGTGATGACGCCAATCTGATGGCCTTGGGCCAGCAAAAAGGCTGACAGTTTTTGTCCTATCATACCGGTGGCACCGCTTATGGCTATGCGCATGTACTACGATAACGGAAAATGGAAGCATCGTCAATGGCTAAACAGCTGCCAAATGCTTATTTGCTGCGGGTACTTGAAGACCAACCAAGGACCAAACATTGGCCACTGGTGTGATTCGAAAAATGACAGGTGAAAGTGAATCAATGCCCTCACGCTGAATACGGGCAATCATGGCAGGATCAACGTTCATCTCAACGCCCTGGCCGTCTTTGCTGACTTTCCACTGCATGCCATTGGAGGTATTTAAATCAATACCACCTCTCATCGCTGGATTATTATTCTTAGAAGACTGCTTTATATCTATTAGAAAATTGACTTTTGATGATTTAGTTTCTCTAATTATAGGTTTTTGTAATTTATATTTTGTCATGAACCATTCCATAAAAGGATTTAAATTTAAGTCAGAGGAACCTTCAACAATCAAATTATTAACTCCTGGAACAAAAGAAATCCGCACCCATCTACCATCACTAAAGGTTAGCTTGACCCCTCCTCTAATATTAAACTTATATGGTTCATTGCCTTTCATACTCATCTTTAGGGGTCTCTTATTGGCCCCCTTTACAGCAGCTTCAATCGAATCACTTTCAGAAATCTCTGTTGTCTTGAAAAAAAACATTTTGATCGCCTTAGCAATCCAAATAGGATGCTCTTCTAAATGATCAAAAAGATCCCTCGATGACTCATAAGTTACATGCGCCACCACATAATGTTCTTTCTCCTGTCCCACATATTCTTCAGCCTTTAAAAAATCACCCTCCGAAATAGTAACTGTCTTTGATTTTTCTAAAAGATTTTCTCCAGAGAGTTCTTCCCTAGAAACATCGGACAATTCTAATACGTATTTTTCCCCTCGCGTGGTAGTTACTATAAATCTTTTAGAGCCAGCATCAAAAGCTTTCTTAAAATCTCCCCAACTCAAATGGACTCGTGGAGACGTCATCGCAGCGCTTGCATACTTATCTAGAATTTCGAGAACCCGCCTTTGTTGCGCTTCTCCCAATTCTTTCCAGTCGATAATTTCAATCTTGTTATCGCCATTTTTTAGTGGAACAGAATCTACAATAACACCATTTTTATGTTCTATCGCTAATTTCGTCATAATATCCAGAAAAACGTTATGATAGTCGATCACGGTAATCCAAAGATCCTTGCCTTCTTCTCTGAAACCATCGTAATGTGTACATTTTGTGATAGCCTCTTCCATTTCTTCTATAGAACGTGAAGGATTTTTTTGCGTTACCACGGCTGGGCTTTTCGCCGATTCAGTGTTGGTCATGGCATTGTTGGCAACATTTTGTAAAAGAACTGCGAGTTTTTTAGGAAGAGTTTGAAATGGTAATTCAGGTTGAGCCTTATCCCATCTGTCCATTAAAACTTTTCTAATTGCAGATTCCAAAGCTTGAGGATTACTAGGATCTACCCCAACTATATACGGCTGCTTTTCTGCTGAAAACGCCAGTCGTTCTGCAACCATATCAACGCTAACGTCGACAATCTGATCTTTGTTTGGATTATCTCGTAATAGACTGTTTAATTCATTTTTTAATTCTTCTCTCATGGCTTCTTGTAACTGCGCCGCCAAATCACCGGTATCATCCGAAGTGATTTCAGTTTTTCCTATAGTAACGTTCCAAATAGGGTAATCATATTTGACATCAACCGTCATCGCAGGGCTATTATTCTTGGCTGGTGCGGAAGCATTTTGTGGCAATTCAGATATAGCAGTAGCAATATCATTGAAATTAACGACTTTTCCACCTAGAAGATCAACAACTACTTCTGAATGTGCCGTTTTTTCTCCCCTCATCAAAAATAGGACCAATTTATTCCCCTCGGCGGCAATCATTATTCCAGGAGGCAAATTCTTAAGCCATCCATTTAAAAAATTTACGAGATCTTGAACAGTAAAAATATCATAAAGACTTTTAATCTGCGCAGGTAGATTGAATTTTGCAGCTTCTTGGCTCGGTCTAGCCAATTGCCTCCTTGTCGTCATCGCAGGATTTAATTTCATGACGACCGGGAACCTACGACCAAAAACATAATAGGAGTGACTGGCAGTTGCGGAGATATGGATAACTTCGGATGACCTCTGTTTTAGAATATCTTCCAAGGGCAAATTCACGGATGAGTCCGTAAGCGCATAAATAAAAGAAAAAATTTTAGGCCGTATCTTCTTTAAAGTCTCGACCGTCACACTAATAGGTGTCGGCGTCTTGAGCGTCTCATCTAACTGATGCAATAAGGTATCTGCATGCTCTTCAATGCCATCTTCTTTTAAATGAAATGCGGAGCGTACGACGTCCACTACTGTAAGATCAGTCTTATCTAACTGTGACGCCACTCCATTCGTATCCAATTCCTTGCCATCGACCCACATTTGTCCTGCCCTCATCGCAGCGTTATTTTGCGTTGCAGAACCAAACTCTCTAATTGGAGGTAGATTAAGTTCAGGGATAATAATAGATGCGCCCACAGAAATAGGATTTTCAGACGCTTGATGATTGGCATGAGCCAAAAATTTAGCATATTTTTCATCGCCATAATATTTTTTAGCTAAAGATACCCAGGTATCTCCTTCTATAGATGGAAACGTACCCTTGCCATTAATCATCGCTTTGTTAGGTTCTTGCTCCATATCTAAACTTTGTAATAATAATTTTCTTATATCAGGAAAATGAAACCTAAAATCTTCCAAATTATTAACTTTTAGATGAGAATCATCCAAAACTTTCTCAACATCACGTACGGTTTCATCTGGACTCTCATTTAAAGGCCTCTTCATATCGAATGAACCTAACTTTTTACCTATAAGACCTTTTTTAACAAAAATGACGGTTATTTTTGTCATTCCTGGCTTTGTTGAATCGTAATCTTTGTTTACTTTAACCAGTATCTTTCCCCCAGAGAACGTAGCTTCATTTGTATTAATCTTTTTAAAAGGCCAGTTCAACATCGCCGCATCAAGATTTGTTTTAGGCAGAGCATTCGTATTAAGCCCTGTTGTCATAGACACCAGTGTTTCATCTTGTAAACCATTCAACATTGCTGCATTCGTCGTCACCGCAGGAACAATAACGGCCCGATCTTCACCAAAACCACCTGAAAAATATTTACGAGGCATTGTTTGGCCGCTTACAGAATTAATGTCTTCCTTAATATAGTTAAACACACCCTTCTTATAGGCTTGCAGGTATTGCTCATAAATCTGCTGTTTGACTGTAGGGTCGTTTAAATCAATGCCCTTGACCTTGGCTTTATTCGTATAAACTTGATTTAATAACGTCTGTTTAAGATTATTCTTATACCAATTAGCAAGGATCAAAGAATTAAGGATCTGACGCAAGTTAGCGAAATTCTTGCCGGTGTTGACTTCGTGTTCGAGCTCGGGAAGGATGATTTGTTTGATGATTTGAGATGAGATGGAATGTGTTGTATTTGGATCCCCGATTAAAACATTCGGGGATGACATATCTTTATTATTATGCTTTTGTAAGGCGAGATAATCTTCTTCCAGCATAACTTTCAAATGGCTATCAACCACAAACGCTGTTTGATTGTGTTCAAAGACTTCTGCACGATCTGCCATGATCCATACCTTATTAAAGGTATTGACCGGGATCTGCGTTGTGCCGTATTGTTCCTGCGCTTTCGCGTAGACCTTATTCCAGAATTCTTTGCCTAATTGCTTCTCAGGATAAATCAAAGAAGCAGTGATTTGTTTAAGGATATAGTCTTGTTCCAAAAGGTCACGGCCCATATCTGTTTGGCCTAATGCATCCGGGATCATCTTGTTCTTTTCATAGGGAGACAAGTTGACCCAGACATCCTTATCAGGAATAGCCAAGGAGGCTAAGAAATACTTGATGAGCTTCTCCCCTTCTTTTTTCAAAGGCTCACCAGACAGATGGTCTTGGCCGACATCGACAATGAAATCAAACAAGAAAGGATTATCTTTATGAACTGTTAAACCCTTGATCATCACGGGTTGGTAGGCTGGAGATAGATTCACCATGCTGCCAGGGGCAGGCAAATTCAGGATATCCGCGTGCGCTTGTGACATAGGCCCTAAACTGGTCAGAAAAAAACAGATAATGACAATAAGCCTTAAAGACCTTTTAAACATTATACTCCCTTGTAGAAATTCATTTTTAGTATAGTTAAAAGGTACCATATAATGGTCGATTGTCAAATTAGGCGCTTCAAAAAACTAACATAAATATATGAAATATATATAGTTATAGCAAAATTAAAAATATCTGTATTATTCTTGAGAATTAATTACCAGCGGTAGAGCTGTTTGCGCTGGGGAGCTTTGGGCTCTTGAGGAGATTTATAGCTGGATGCAGGCTTTGAAGGAGCAGACTTGAGCTCACCTTTGGACTTATCTTTAGGGACAAAATCTTTGATCATGCTTAAGCTAATGCGCTTGCGGGCAATATCCACCTCAAGCACCCATACCTTCACTTTCTGTCCTACCTTTAAAACATCCGCAGGATTTTTAACGTAGGTACTGGAAATAGCACTGATATGGACAAGGCCATCCTGATGCACGCCAATATCGACAAAGGCCCCGAAATTGGTGATATTGGTGACCACCCCGTTTAATTCCATGCCGGGTTGAAGATCTTCCATTTTTTCAACACCTTCTTTAAACTGCACGGATTCAAACTGCGCACGCGGATCACGGCCAGGTTTGGCCAATTCATCCTTGATATCCAACAGCGTCGGCAAACCAACAGTTGGGGTCACATATTTATGCACATCTATTTTTTTACGTAAACCCTCGTCCTTGATCAAATCAGGAATAGCCACCCCTAAATCTTTCGCCATGCTTTCCACAATCCCATAACTTTCCGGGTGAACGCCCGAAGCATCTAAGGGATTTTTAGCGTTACGGATGCGCAAGAAACCAGCTGCCTGTTCAAAAGCCTTTGCACCAAGTTTGGGCACTTTTTTTAATTTATCACGTGATTCAAAAGCTCCATTGGTATTGCGATACTCGACAATAGCCTGAGCCAAAGCAGGCCCGAGACCAGAGACATACATCAGCAATTGCTTGCTGGCTGAATTGACTTCCACTCCCACCTGATTAACGCAGGAGACCACCACATCATCCAAACTCTTTTTTAATTTAGGCTGGTCTACGTCATGCTGGTATTGTCCGACCCCAATGCTCTTAGGATCAATCTTCACAAGCTCAGCCAAAGGATCTTGCAAGCGACGGCCGATAGACACCGAACCGCGCACCGTCACGTCGTAATCTGCAAACTCTTCCCGCGCCACCTCGGAGGCAGAATAGATCGATGCCCCGCTTTCATTAACCAATATCACCTGAATATTCGAAAGCAAAGGGGGTTTCCCATCGTTCAATAACGAGCGGACAAATTTTTCTGTCTCGCGGCTGGCTGTTCCATTGCCGATGGCAATGCATTCAATTGTATGAAGCTTACATAAACCTTTGACAGTCTTTGCTGCCTGTTCTAACTGATCCTCAGATTGACTGATAAAAATAGCCGTATGATGCAATAATTTTCCTTGAGCATCCAGACAGACAACTTTACAGCCGGTACGAAAGCCAGGGTCGATCGCCAAAACATTTTTCTGTCCCAACGGAGACGTCATTAACAATTGGCGTAAATTTTCAGCGAAAACCTTGATAGCCTCTTGATCTGCCTCTTCCTTGGTCAAAAGACGAATTTCTGTTTCCATGGACAAAGAAAGCAGGCGTTTAAAACTATCGTCAATGGCCATTTCAACTTGGGAAGCACAAGGACCGCCCTTAACAAACATTTCATTCAAAATAGCGACAGCCTCTTCGTGAGGAACCAAAATCCGCAACATCAAAAATTCTTCTTTTTCTCCACGGCGCATGGCCAGCACGCGATGCGATGGCGCGCCTTTAACAGGTTCCTGCCAATCGAAATAATCTTTAAATTTAATTCCATCCTGTTCCTTGCCCTTAATGACCTTGGAATCAAAAATACCCTTTTCGATATACAACTGGCGGACCGCTGCACGGGCCTTAGCATCTTCATTAATTAATTCCGCGATAATATCGCGCGCACCAGCCAAGGCCTCATCAACGGAGGCAACCTTTAATTCTACATTAATAAACTTGAGCGCTTCAATCTTGGGATCAACACCTGGCTTTTGCTCAAGGATAAGCAATGCCAATGGCTCCAAGCCTTTTTCACGGGCCATGGTGGCGCGTGTCCGGCGTTTAGGCTTATACGGGAGATACAAATCTTCCAAAACTGCCATGGTCTCGGCAGCGTTAATTTTTTCTTTAAGTTCTTCACTGAGCTTGCCCTGCTTGTCGATGGATTCCAACACAGCAGCCCGACGCTCATCCAATTGCTCTAATTGTTCCAAGCGGTCGCGGATGGCAGCAATAGCCACCTCATCCAGGCCATTGGTGGCTTCTTTGCGGTAACGGGCAATAAAAGGAACGGTTGAGCCTTCGGCAAGGAGGGTTGCAACAGCCTTCACCTGGGCTTCACGGATCTTTAATTCTGAAGCAATTTTAATTAAGTGTGCGGGGTTCATCGATTGGCAAAACTAAAAAATATATGTTACTCTTTCTTTATAGCGACAAAAAATACCCTTTTTGAGAAAATCGACAAAGGTAAACTACTTGAAAAAGTAGGACGCAAAGCCGTGAGCCTAAACTTATCTGGGGATGAGCAAGGTTGTCTGGTTGCCGTAATTATATAGTGTTATTTGACTTCTTCAAAGCATCGTTTTTTATATTTATCACCCCGTCTAAAACATTTTCCCTGTTGCCTGCTTGAAGATTCTGGGTTATTATTGCGTTATGTTAACCCAGCTGACTATCCGCAACTTCGGTCTGATCGATGAAATCACCATTGAATTTGTCCAAGGATTTAATATTTTAACCGGTGAAACAGGTGCCGGTAAATCCATCTTGATCGATGCCCTGCGTTCAGTCTTAGGCGAACGGCTTGACACCTCTTCCATCCGCGACTCTAAAAGCCCTTGTATCATCGAGGCTGTTTTTGATATCGCGGACAAAAAACTGCGCGAAATGGAAATTATCAAAGAATTCCTCACGGAAGATAATCAAATCATTGTCCAGCGCACCTTAACAGCCGATGGCAAGAATAAGATTAAGATCAATGGCCTTACTGTCACGGTCGGCCAATTAAAAGCCTTAGGCAATCATCTGATTGATTTTCATGGACCTCATGACCATCAAATGCTTCTCTCCGAAGAACAGCACATGGTGATGCTCGATCAATTGGTCAATTTCAAAGGCACCAAGGAAGAATACACCAAGGTCTTTGCTGATTACGAAAAAACCCGTCGCGACCTTGATCATTTAACCGAAATGGCCCAAACCCGCCAGCGGGATCTAGATTTATTGACCCATCAGGTCAAAGAACTGGAAGCTCTGCCCTTATCTGAAGAAAAATACAATGAACTGCTCCAGGAAGAAACTAAATTAAATAATGCCGAGAAACTTCATGAGCATATCCAAAATTTATTGAGACTGCTTGATGAAGAAGAAGCTGGTGCAAATGCCTTGCTACGTAAATCATTCTCACCCTTGAAATCTTTGACCCAGATCGATGAGAAATCATCCACTCTTTTAGATCAACTCTCCGCCATTCAAGAACAGCTCAATGATCTAGTCAGCCAATTAAATAATTATGCCGGTGGACTTGATTTCGATGGAAAAACCGCCCAGCGCATCCACGATCAAAGTGATGCCTATGCCGATATCAAACGTAAATACGGACCAAGCTTGGAAGACGCACAAAATTTCTATACTGAGGCTAAAGAAAAACTTGATCTGATTAAAAACTTTGAACAGAACGATCAAAAACTACGAGAAACTTTAAAAACTCAGGGAAAAGAATTAAGCGCCATTGCCCAAAAAATGACCAAACTCCGTCAAAAGGCTGGTGAAGATTTAAAAACCACCATTGAAAGTGAATTAAAAGAATTGGGTATTTTGCAGGTCAAATTCGAAGCCCGCTTGGAAAAAGTCGCCTTTAACAGCGATGGCCATGATAAGGTTATTTTCTATATCAGCCCTAATGCCGGGGAAGGCTTAAAACCTTTGGCCCAAATTGTCTCTTCCGGTGAAGCTGCCCGTGTGATGCTGGCGCTTAAAAAGGCACTTATCAAGGTTGACCCAATCCCGGTGCTTATCTTTGATGAGATCGATGCCCAGATCGGTGGCCGCTTAGGCACCGTCACAGGCAAGAAATTAAAAGAATTGGCAAGCTCTCGTCAGGTGATTCTCATCACCCATCTGCCTCAAATCGCCTCATTTGCCCAGCGCCACTTTAAAGTATCGAAATCCGTCAAAGCTGGACGCGCTACCACGGCAGTAACTCTGCTCGAAGGCAAAAATCGTGTGGAAGAAATTGCCCAGATGATGAGTGGGGCTAATACCACCAAAATTTCCCTCTCGCATGCCCAAGACATGCTCGCCCAGGCAAAGTAATCGGATATATTGATTTCCCTTAGGATTTATGTTAATTTATTGACTTCCATTAACATGATTTTAATTTGGAGCGAAAAATGAAACGTGTTGGTATTATCACTTCAGGCGGTGATTGCGGCGGTCTTAACGGTGTTGTCAAAGGTGCAGCCTACATGGCTATTGCTAACGGCGCTAAATGCTTTGTTATCCCCAGCGGCTATGCCGGCCTTTATAATCTCGTCGATTTTGATAACCTCACTGAATTGACCCCGGAGCGCTTGGACCGCATCGATGCCAATCTCGCAGGTTCTGAAGCAGGCCATTCACGCGTTAAGATCAAAAAGATCGATGATGCAGGCAAATATGAACGCATCAAAAAAGGCATGGAAAAATTCCAACTTGATGGCCTGGTGATCTCCGGCGGCGATGATTCAGGCAGCGTGCTTGTCGATTTAAACGAACACGGTATTAAATGCGTCCACGCGCCTAAGACCATGGACATGGACCTACAAACTTATTCCGTTGGTGCAGATTCCAGCATCAACCGCATCGCTTCCTTTATCGAAGATTTAAAAACAACAGCCACCACCCATCGCCGCATCCTTGTCCTGGAAGTCTTCGGCCGTTATGTCGGTCATACCGCTTTCCGAGGCGGTGTTGCTGCTGATGCAGATGCAATTGTTATCCCTGAGATCCCCTGCGATTTCGATATCCTCTATCAACACATGAAGGAACGCTATTTTGGCCGTATCCTTAATTCCGATGTGCGTTCAGGCACCTACTTGATCGTCGTAGCTGAAGGTATTAAAGATGCTTCAGGCTCAGATATCGTCGATGAAAATTCAGCTCCGGACGCCTTTGGCCATAAACGCCTGGCCGGTGCCGGCACCTATGTTTGCCAACAATTGATCAAACGCTTGAAAGCTGACCCTTCCATCCAAGATTTAATGAAAAAAACCGGCATGTATGTCAAAGGCATTAACGAAATCCCTGAAGTCCGCTCCGTTGCCCCTGGTCATTTGGTGCGCTGCGGGCATTCCAGTGCCTATGACGTCAACTTCGGCAAAGAAGCCGGCGCTGCTGCTTTTCTTCTTTTGAATCAAGGCATTTCAGGCGTGACTGTTGCGGGTATTCATAAAGGTAAGATCTGCTACATGGATACCAAGGAAGCCATCAAACAGCATTTGGTGGACACCCATCAAGTGGCAATTTACGAAGCCATGGGCACCTGTTTTGGCCGTACCCCTGAAAAGGTCCACGCCAAGACAGAAAAATTAGCTAAAGCTGCTGACAGGCACTGGTAATATTTTAAAGTTTATAAAGGGTGTAATCAGATTGAAGAGTGGCAGGTATTTGCTGCTCAATGCAGTGCTGGTCTAAAAAAGCCTTGTAATGTTTGATCAAAGGCTTGCCTATCAGGATATATTTAGGCTGGTAAATCTTTAAGAAATCCTTCATATTCGTATCATTGATAAGAGCTCCCTCCGGCATGGAAACAACCGGCCTGTCCAAATCAAAATCCACCTGATATTCCGTCGTTGCAATAAGGTCCATTGGATTGCTACGCGCATTGATCCATCGAGAAATAGCAGTGTCCTTAGTCGGCTGACTTAATTCATGAAAATAGACCATGCTGTACTGATTGTTATTAATTTCCCTCTCACCTAACAACCAGACCAGCAATATCATCAAAATTAAGAAATAAACCTTCAGATAAACTTCTCGGTAATTCTCCAATAGAATCTGGGCTAATTCATACAAAGCCGAAACACCCAAAGGTATCCAGAAAACAGAAGTGATTAAAAAATACCTGTGCGTCTCAAGCCGCCAGGTCGCCAGCCAATAGAAGCTTAACGAGAAAAATAATATATGCCCCATCCCGATCCAGAAAAATAAATTCTCATCAAACCTTTTATTTTTAAAAATTGAGATCGCTTTTATAAAAACTACCAACAACAAGAAATTTATAGATTGATATCCTGCCCAGGCAAAAGCCGCCAGATGATTAGGGACATTTGAAAAAAACAACTTTATAAAATCAAATTTAAAATCAGCCGGCAATCTGAGCACGGGTTTAGTTGCAAAGTAAGCGCCTCCCACTTCCCTGCTGGCGTTAAAAACACGGGCATGTGATGGATATTCAGGATAAAAAATATGATAGTTAAAATAACAATACAATTCATAAGGCAGAAGAACTATAAAGAAGCCCAGCCAAAAAAAGAAAAGTGTTTTGAATGATTTTAATGACACGCCGCCAAAAACAATAAAAAGCCCTGAAAAAATAAATAAATTGTAAATGCCTGAGACCCTTACCAAATAGCTCAAACCCAATAGAAAACCCGCCATCAATAAATTGGCAGGTTTCTCAAGGGAAGATTTATCAGCCACCCACCACACAGCGCTTAATAGAAAAAACAAATGCAGCTGTTCAGACCACGGCAGGATCGATGTCGTAAACATGGGATCACTAACCGAAAGCAGCAGGGCACTGAATACCCCCACCGTAGAGTTATACATGCGCTCGACGATCAAATATAAAATGACACAATTCGCCGCTGAAACAAATACATTAGCTGCGTCAACAGCGGCGAGGGAATGGAAAAAATACCAAACTATCCCTGCAAATAAAGGATAGATAGGGTGCATAAACACAAGAGCTGGATAAAAAATAGTATCCTTGCCCCAGTATTGATAAAAATTGAAAGAACAATAAAAACCATGGCCAGCGGCAATGCTGCGGGCGATATTCAAATAAAGACATCCGTCAGCGGAATAAGGATGGATAGTCAAGGCCGAGAAGATCTTAAAAGCAACGGCGATGATAAAAATGATAAGGGAATTGATGATTTTGCGGTTCATGTTTTTACTATCAAGGCTTTAAATGCTTGCGCACCAAGCCCATCACATCTGATGATTGAATAGCTTCCATGCAAGGGGCTTTCTGCCCGCAAAAATACCCAGCTTCTGTTCTGTACACATATAGGCAAGGACTGCAGGGAAAACGCTTATAAATTGCATCGTGAAAATTCTTCTCTTCTCCGTACGGCCCGTATAGATCCACCGAGCCCGGCCCCCATAAGGAAATCGTGCGCGTCCCCACGGCCTTAGCTAAATGAAAAGGTCCTGTGTCATTAGTAATAAACAAAGGTAATTGGGAAAGTAATCCGAAGAATTGATTAAGGCTCAGCTCTCCGGTCAAATTAATCACCTTGGCCTTAACATGCTCAGGTAACATTGATAAGAATTCCTGCGCGTACTCTTTTTCAGCTTTAACCCCTGTTAAAATGATCTTCCACTGGCCATATTCATTCAAAAAATTTTCAACCAGGCTGACAAACTTCGGCAAAGGCCAACGCCGGCACAAAGCCAGGTCACTGGCGTGAATATTAAGCCCAATGATATTATTTAAATTTGGAATATTCTTGGTCTCTAAGAATTTTAGTACCTCATCTTTTATACCCTGACTGACAAGCACGTCACGGGGGTAAACATCCTGATTTTCAATCAGCATGGCCGTGGCAAACATGCCGTAGATTTCCAGGATATGACGGCTGTAATTAAAATAGATAGGCACATTGACGATCGAATCCCTCCAGAAACGGGCGATATAAAAACCCATCTTAAAAGGCGCGCCGGATAAAAAAGTCATGATCGTGCTAAACTTAGAATAAAATTCAATGTCCATGGCGATATCAATTTTTTGCCGATGACAGTAAAGAAGGGCACGCCAAATACTACGGACTAATATAAAAGGATTTTTAGTGTCAATGACCAGGACCTCATCAGCCAAGGATAAAAATTCCAAAATGGGCACATTGTCCTGGAATGTCATAAAGATGATCTTTGCATCTTTATAGGTATTACGGATATTGGAAATCAACGCCGAGGCTAAGGTAATGCTGCCAAGTCCAAAAAATTTTAAAATAAGGACATTTCGTGGTGGCAGAGGATTTTGCGTGTAAATATAGGTGCGTGCTTTTGCTCAAAGGTCACCGTAGTGTCATTGCTTCGGCTGACGGAAAAACCTATATTAATCGTACGGGAAATGTGGGCATGGCCACTGCCGGAAGCGGGGATGTGTTGACCGGCA
>Ga0206817_1043_pt1 | contig 45657 bp, 44 predicted proteins | sample Alteio_BWOrgCont_89_FD_152873 | JGI IMG/M metagenome (GOLD analysis project Ga0206817, IMG submission 152873) | Enriched cells from forest soil in Barre Woods Harvard Forest LTER site, Petersham, Massachusetts, United States -... | ecosystem: Environmental > Terrestrial > Soil > Temperate forest >...
GAATTTTTTCGATCAAAAGGGATTTTTTCCACTTTGTACTGTTATAGCCTAATCCGTTTCGATGGGAATGGGCTGCCCATTTAACGCCGTTATACAGATAACTAGCGGTGATCAACGTCAGTAGTAGTGCGACAGCTATGCGTCCTGCCGTTTTGGAAATTTTTAGAAAATGGTGTGTTGAATACGTAGAAAATATCAATAAAGAAATATAGACGGGTGACAAATAACGCACATCGGAAAAATGCAGGTCAGCGGCAAAAAACAACATTATCAATATAAATAAGGTGATATAGAAGAAGCAAAACAGGGCCAATAGGACAAGAAGCGGGTTATTGATCTTTTCTTTATTGGACCTAGAGGCCATGAAGGTGGTGGTCAACCATAGCACGGCGTAGATGATTGATAGCGTAGGACTAATCTTTCTATTAAGAAACCAGCCTGTGATGGCGTGGACCGCTGTTGATAATTGATAGGGGGTGATGCCATGAAAGGCGAGATCTTTTCCTCCGATTTGGTGGCTTAGATGAAAATTGATAAAAAGCCACAGCATCACCGGTAATAGACTGATGCATGTAAAAATGAGGGAACGCTCTATTCTTAAAGATTTAGATTGGTTGCTCCATAAAAGAATCGCCAGTGAACCTGTCAAGCCTAAGGGTATTCCGGAATACCGTATTAAACAACAGAGGGCAACCGTGCTCGAACTTAATATCAACAACCGGTTTGTAGGATTTTTGATATAGTCAGCCAGAGGTATAAAAGCAAAGAGCATGGCCAATAAGAAAAGAGGATCGGTGATCGCGAATGTGTAGACTGTCAGCATATCAACTGAAGTGAGGAATAATAGGCAGCTTAATACAGATGCCCAGAAGCTTTGAGTGTATTTTTTGACGATAAAACCGATTAAGAAAACACTGCAGGCAAATACGAGTATGTTAAGAGCCCTGGAAGCATCAGGCATGCTCATTCCTGTAATCCTTAAGAGAGCGAGTACGGCGGGATAAAGCGGGGGCTGTGAAGAATAGGGAATGAGTGTATTTTGTGGGCTTGTGGTGCTAAAGCCTTGGCCTTTGATCAAATTCTCGGCGACCATGTAGTATTTGGCAGTATCGGTTTTAAAGCCTATACCAAGACTTGTGCTATAGGACAAGATTATACCGCCGATCAGGCTTAAGATAAGAAGGCAAATGATGATGATATTTGATTTAAAGGCCATCGATCAATCCCGATAGGCGTTGTTGGACGTCTTGGCTCAATTTTTTTATTAATGAAAAGGCGTCTATTTTTGAATTACTATTTCTGATTTGCTGGATTCTTTGGAAATATTCAGGGTATTCTACTTCGTATTTTTTTAATAGTTCCTGGCGATCGGTGATAAGGATATTTTTTTCAAGGTATAATTTAGAGGTTAATATTTCTTCAACGAGGAATGAATTAAATAGACGGGAAGGCGGCTGGGAGAAGAATTTTTCCCTTCGGTAGAAATTTAGTACCCGGATGAGCCGCGCCACGGCCCCTCGCTTGATATCTTTCTGGGTCGGTGGGGCCATGCTCGATAGGACATTGATGCCTTCTTCAAGATGAGCATTATGTTTTAATTCTTCGTAACTTAAAGGGTCTTGCACGCGGACCATGTAATCAAAGACACTTAAAGGCATAATCGCGCCATGGGTGAAACGTTTTAATACTTCATCAATAGAATTCTCGAGCGACTTTATATCTAAACCATCCTTGATGATGACCAAAACAACAGGTTGGGCAACATACCGAAAGATGCCCTTGGGGCATGACAGAACGCTGATCACAGGATTTTTATCCGTAGAGTTGTTGGGTAAAAGGCAACGGGTGTAAAGGCTGTGAATTTTATTTTCCAATTCTTTGAGGATAACAGCAAGGATGGCATTCTTGTTTTTATCTTTAAGGCTTTCGGCGCATTTACGGTCATTGCGGTAATGGATGTATTTTAAGACTTTCTTGGCTATCCTTTGAAGGTCAAGTGAAGGAGATTTAGATATAAAAAATTCTTTCCAGAACAATACCTTAAAATAGTAAAAGGCATTGTCTAAAGCATCCTGGACTAAAATATCGGGAGGGACCTCATAATCCTTATCAATGGTCTCTTCTCCCAATAAAAGTTTCCAGCGCCGTGATTCATATCCCCGGATGCCGACTTTATTCCAAGTTTTTATATTATTATCATCATAAATATCCATTTCACCCAGCATAGGAAAGAAGAATTGAAGCCTTTTGTAATCCTTCCATAATGCTGTCAGGAATTTGAATTCATCTTCTGTACGCAGACTATGGTCGATAACAATGGTTAAATCAATATCACTTAAGCCAGCTATCCAATTGCCTTGGACCATACTACTTTTCAGATAGACGCTTTTTATTTGCGGGTATTTTCTGCATATTTTTAACCATCGTTGAAGAGCCCAGGCATAAGGAAGACGGTTAAGATCAGAAAATGGCCAATAGGCGTTTGTGTGCACAATGGCGCTGCGCAGGATATTTTTCAGCAATGAAATAATGCCCTGTTTGGGCTGGAAAATATGACGGAGCCTGTAATGATTGATAATTCCTTTATATTCATGACGCATCTTACCTTTGAAATGAAGGATTTTGGCTTTATGCCAGGGAACAGTAATATCATTTTTGATCAAAGGGTAGGAGTGGCAATTGCGGGGTGAATAGAAATAGTAGTAGTTGTATTGCATGGTATCGAACAAACGCAGCTTTATTCCATCGAGCTCAAGGGTGATATTGCTTTTCAAAGGTGTCATAGGCTCGAGCATGCCGTTGATGGCGCCTTGCTCATCTTTTATTTTTTTAATACCTTCTTGCCATTTGTCGAGGAATCGAAAGCTATTGGCGGTGGGGTAAAAGCACATGATGCCCGTATTAACATAACCATCATAGATAAATTGCCGATTAGGGTAAGAGGATTTGATTAGTTTTTCTATTTCCCAAGCAGGTCGAACGGTCAAACCAACATCATAATCACCAGCCATTTCATCAAGCCTGCCTAAGACCAGGGTGTCTGCATCCACATAGACGATGAGCTCATTGGAGGTTTGCAGACAATCCCTGATCACGGCCGGCTTATGTTCTCCCGGCGCAAAACGGGCCTGGCCCAGGGAGTGATAAAATCCTTGAGCTTGAAAAGTGGGATCGTTGACTTCAAATTTCTTGCCGAAGCCCAAACCTCCCAAATCATAGACAATAACAGAATGGCCTTGCCGTTGGATGGACAGCAAGCAGGAATCGACGAAAGGACGCATCCGGGCATTGGCGGCAATGAGGATTTTCATTTCAATAATTTTAAGATCTCTTCACACGTGGACTTTTTATTCCGCCCTATTTTGATGATGAAGAAATTTGTTTTGAGAAGCAGACGGATGCAAAGGAGAAAACGTGAAGCATAAGCTTTTAATCTTTGCCACACCCAGGGCCAATCCCTGCGCAAAAAGAACTCTTCAAGCTGGGGAAGGTCTTGGGCTATCATTAGGTTTTTTAAAAGTGCCGGCACGCATCGAAGGCTAAAGATCTTTTCAATGCTTGTTTCCTGACGGAAAGTCCGTTTGCCTATTAAGATATAATTTAACGGCAGGGGAGCTTCTAAGAGATTCTTTTGGAATAATTCAGGATTGATGAAATATTTGACGCCGTAATAGGGGCGTGGGATCTCATCGACGAATGGAGCGGGAATGCCTTCTACCAGAGCCTTGTCACGGGCCCCGATCCTCAGAAGAAACGGGCGGATATATCCTTTGGGATCGATAAAACATACATCATCCGTAATAATTTTCAGATTTGGTTCTTTTTTTAGAAGATTAAGGACGGTGGTGGTTTTCCCACCTTCCATCGGCAGGATGCATAGTAAGCTTTTGTTATGAAGAGATACGGCAAAGGCGTGGATACGGTGCAGCCTTTGTCTATCAGATAATTGTCCTAAACGTGAGAGGACGGCCAATTTGGTCTTTTCGTAAATAAAGAAATCATCTTCACCAAAAATTTCTATTTTCTCTTTCGTAAAATCATAGATCAATAATCCTTCCGAGGAATAGGCGGTGTAATGGACATTTTTATCTTTATAAGTAATGAACCCAAAAGAATGTAAAGAGTCCTCTACGGCCGGGACACGGTCGAAAGGAGGGAGTTGGTGTAACGTTGTTAGGGAGACTAAAGATTTTGCATCTGAAGTAATCTTTTTTTTGTAGAGAAAAAAATCTTTGGAAAGATGCTCATAGACGTAAGGGGAATCAGTTTCAACCCTGAATGTTATTCCAAAAATTTCGATATTAAGGATATGCATATATATTTGGTTTAGGTTTTTTGTAGTGACCTTTTTAATAAAAAGCAAATGACCCCTATTGAATATGACATTGAACGCAGGAGAAATCCAGGATAGTAGATCAAGGTTTGGGCCAATGTCTTTCCGGGGATGCGTATGTACATATAGAAAATAGCACATAAATAGATGGTGATTAATATTATTGAGATTTTTATGATAAGGATATTTCTGAAAATCAGGCTCAGGATAATGAAGGCCATGATGGCCAAGGGCAGCTTGATGCCGTCAAAGGGGTTTTCGTGATGCTTTAGGCGCACATAGGAGGTATAAAAGCCATAGTAAAAATATTGAGAAAGAGAGTTCTTAAAGGTATTGCGGGGGTAATGGACCACTTGGGCCTTATGATTATAAAAGATTTTGTGACCGTTTTTGACGCAGAAAAAACATAGATCTGTATCTTCACCCGCCGCAATAGGGATTTTCTCATCGAAAGGATGTTCATCCAGAAAAGAACGCCGTATGGCCATATTGCACCCAATGGCGCGTTGGACAAATCCGGAGCTCATTTGGTTAAAATAGGGTTCTTTATTAACAGCTTCCCAATAATTGGAGTTTGGAGGATCTGACACCTTGCCTGTTGTCATCAGGATGGATGCATCGTCAGCAAAGGGGCTGGTCAGTTCTTCAAGCCAAATGTCCGAAGCAGTACAATCGGAATCGATAAATGCCAGTAGTTCACCTTTGCTTTTGCTGACGGCAAAGTTTCGGGCATGGGCAGGGCCTGAATTTTGAGGGAGATAAAATGTGTGTAGGCGTTCATCGGTATATGTCTTGAGTATTTCCTTGGTTCCATCGTTTGAACCATCATCGACCACAATGATTTCGTAGTGGGTCTGCGTCTGGCGCATCAAGGAGTCCAGGCATTGCCGGATCAGGGCTTCTCTATTATGTACGGGGATAATGATGGATATGAACATGAATCAATATATTATCATGGAATCTTCCAAAGATAAAAAAATGATGCCCTTTGATTGACACCCTTTGAGGCTTACTTTAACATGTCTTTAGTATGGCTGACAAGCTCCTACGCAAAAGCTTCTGCTGCTTTTTAATTGTTCTCATCGGCTGGCTTATCTTTGCGAACTCTATTCATAATTCCTTTCTGTTTGATGATGAAATTTATATCGTTCACAACCCGAATATCCAGCACTTATTAAATTTCAGGGCCATTAGCAGTGACAATATTCACAGATTTTTTTGTACATGGACCTTTGCTCTTAATCATGCCTTAGGCGGGTTAAAGGTGGAGGGTTATCATGCCGTGAATATTTTGATCCATATCGGCTGCGGGCTTTTGGTATGTTGGTTGTTTATTTTAATTTTGTCTGCGCCTAAGTTTTCCGGATCTTTATTGGCGGTTGAAAAAGAAACGTTGGGCGTTTGGTCGGCCTTGCTTTTTGTATGTCATCCCATTCAAACCATGGCGGTGGACGAGATAACCCAGCGTTATACGCTGTTGGCGGCTTTTTTTTATTTAGTGTCGGTATGTTTTTACCTTAAAGCACGGCTTTCGGCAGAGGGGATGTCGTGGAAATTTTTGGCTTTATCTTTTCTGACTGGAGCGATCGGTATTTTCTGCCGGGAGAATTTTGTCACCTTGCCCTTGGTCATCGTCCTCCTCGAGGTTTTAATCCTGGATCAAGGAAGAAAATTGGTGAGGAATTGGGTTTGGGTGCCTTTTCTTTTGATTCCTATTCTGATTTTATTTACTTATCATTTTAATTTCAGTGGTGTATTAAATGCTAACTTTCCTTCGGAGTCCCATCAGGGAGAAGAAGTGAATGCTTTTAATTATTTTTTAACTCAAGGGCGGGTCATGATGATTTATCTGCGGCTTTTGTTTTGGCCAAGCCCGTTGAATTTTGAATATGATATAAGACTTTCCCAACATGTGGGGGACCCTGCTGTCTTGGCTGGTTTTTTTGTGATCGGCGCGTTGTTATTTTTAGCCTGGCGTTGCAGAACGCGTTATCCTTTATTGAGTTTTGGTATTTTTTGGTTTTTCTTGACCCTCTCGGTGGATTCAACAATTATTCCCATTCCCTATGTGATTGCTGAATACCGTTTATATCTGCCATTATTTGGTTTCTGCCTGGCATTTGTCACGACACTGCGGGGACTCATTCAGGATAAACGGATTTTGACGGTCTTGATGGGAATGATCATTTTGGTTTTCGCGCTATTAACGATGCAAAGGAATGGGGCTTATCAAGATGAAGTAACATTATGGACCGATACCGTTGCCAAGTCCCCGAATAATTCCAGGTCCTATGCTTTTCTGGGTTATGCGTATATAAACAACAAAGAGTATTCACAGGCTTTAGTATGTTTCAATAAAGCGCTGGCCTTGGACCCTTCAGATAATATGACCATGATTAACTTGGCACAGCTTTATACCTACACAGGTGATTTGGATAAATCTATCGCTATTAATCAGAGATTGTTACACATTTATCCATTTACGACGGTGTACAATAATCTGGGTGTAGCATATAAATTAAAAGGGGATTGGCCTCATGCTTTGTATTATTTTTTAAAAGCAAAAAAATCGCCCAATGCCTCCCGGTATGCGGAGCAAATTAATTTGAATCTTGCGGAAATTTATATGTATGAAGGCAAAAGAAAAGATGCCATAAGGGCGTACTTGAAACTGCCGCTTATCTTAAATCTATGAACTGTCTCTCGAGGAGCGCTCTCTGTTTCTTTTTGCTGGCAGCATCGGGATGTTCGAGCATGCCGCCTGGGGATTTTAAGGTATTAGATCCTTCCACTCATCAGGTCATTTTTGTTCATCCTAAAATTAAGAATTCTCATCAAGCTGTTTTGAGTGCTTGGCAGAGGCAAGCACAGGGCTGGCAGCGTTTGTATTTTGTCAGTGCAGTGATCGGTCGTAACGGTTTGGCATTGCCGGGAGAGAAAAAAGAAGGGGATGGTAAAACTCCGTCGGGTATTTATCCGCTGGGCCCTGCTTTTGGTTATGCTGCTGTTCTTGATACAGGTCTTGAGTACCGCCAGGCCACGGATAGTGATTTTTGGGTGGATGATGTGCGCTCTATGCAATATAATCAATGGGTCAATGGTCAACCTCAGGCCGGTTCTTTCGAGCGGATGCGGCGCGCGGATAATCTTTACCAGTATGGGATTGTCATTGGTTATAATACACAGCCGATAGTCCCGGGGGCAGGCAGTGCTATTTTTATGCATGTTTGGCGTAGGTATGACAGCTCGACAGCTGGATGTGTGGCGATCAATCAAAGGAATCTGCGTAAAATCTTGCGTTGGCTTAATGCCAAAGAGAAACCTGTCATTATGATGGAGTAAAACATGCCTGATGCCCAAACATTAAATTCTGTCTTAGGTGCTTATGGAATTTCCGGTCCCACTGGTGGCGGAGGGGGTATTAATTGGTGGAATATTCTCATTGGTACGATTTTTAGTATCGTTGGCTGGTATGCTTTTATTCATGGTAAAAGAGAAAAAAGCTGGAAGCCCATGGTGATAGGGATCACGTTGATGGTATATCCGTATTTTGTGGCAAGCACCTTATGGTCTTTTGTCATCGGAGCAGGTCTTACAGCGGCTTTATATTTCTGGAGGGATTGATCAATGGATTCCAAAATTTTGCGTTTTGCTGTTATTTTGGCTGGTTGTGGTAATAAAGATGGGGCCGAGATCCATGAATCTGTCTTAACACTCTTGAGCATTGACCGGGCAGGGCATCAGTACCAGTGCTTTGCGCCTGACGTACCGCAGGCGCGTGTGCTTAATTTTTTGACCAATGCAGAGATGAAGGAAGAACGCAATGTGCTTCTTGAATCGGCCCGCATCGCACGCAGTAAAATTAAATCACTTTCTGATTTTAAATATGATGATTTTGATATATTGGTCTTGCCTGGTGGAAGCGGGGTGGCGTATAATCTTTGCACATTTGCCACGGATGGTGATAAAATGAAAGTGTTGCCTCAAGTAGAAGCAGCTGTACGTGCTATGCATGCCAGTGGTCGTCCCATTGGTGCTTTATGCATATCACCGGTCATTATCGCCCATGTTTTTAAAAAGGTGCAGGTGACCTTTGGTAAGGATGAGAAGATCAATGCCATCTTTCAGCCCTCTGGCGTGAAGGCTGTGAATACGGATGCGCGTAGCATAGTGATTGATGAGGCCAACAAGATAGTGACCACGCCTTGTTATATGCTGGATGCCCGTATCAGCGAGGTGAGCGAAGGGATAGATAAATTAATCCAACAACTTATTAAAATGGTGTGAGCTTATGCGTATCCTCGTTGTCGAAGATGAAGTCAAGATCGCCCAATTCATCAAACGCGGTCTTAAAGAAGAAGGTTATGCCGTTGATGTTGCGAGCGACGGTGAGGAAGGGCATTTTTTCTTAAGTTCCAATGAATATGATGCCATTATTTTAGACCTGATGCTTCCTAAAGTAGACGGACTGACGCTTTGCCGTGATTTGCGTAAAGAAGGTAATCTAACGCCCATCATCATGCTGACAGCCAAGGACACGGTCAAGGACAAGGTCAAGGGGCTGGACTCTGGGGCTGATGATTATTTACCTAAGCCTTTTGCTTTCGAAGAATTACTGGCACGTGTGCGTGTGCTCTTGCGTAAAAAAGACAGTCGTGTTCAGACGCAATTGAAGGTTGAGGACTTGACCCTGGATTTATTGACGCATAAAGTCACCCGTAGTGATCGTGAAATTGATCTGACCGTCAAGGAATACGCGCTCCTGGAATATTTAATGCGCAATGCCGGCAATATCGTCACCCGTACCATGATCTCTGAACACGTCTGGGACATCAATTTCGATACCTTCACCAATGTCATAGATGTCTATATCAATTATCTTCGTAACAAGATCGATAGCGGTTTTGAGAATAAGATGATTCATACCGTCCGCGGTAAAGGCTATCTTCTAAAAAAGTAAAAAATGCTTTTTCAATCCATCCGTTTTAAAATCGTCCTCTGGCACATGCTTATTCTGACCTTGGCTTTGTTTACCTTCGGCATGGTGCTTTACCAGAACATTCATCAAAAAATTTCTCAAGACACCGATGATATTCTACGTTCCCGCGCCAAAGGTATTGTTGAATCCATTGATACTTATTGGGAAGCTGAAAGTATGGATATTGCTGAAGGGGATGCCAAAGTCCATTTTACCAAAGAGGACAATATCAATTTTATCCGCATTGCCAAGCGTTGGGTAGGAGAGAAGATAAGTGATCCTAACCTGATTAATATCATTGTCCGTATATTTGACGCGCACGGCAATCCCATCACCTCTTCCAGAAACATACCCACAGAGCATCTCAATGCACATATTTTTAATGACGTAAGAAAAGGCTCTGACCATTTTGAAAACGATTATCTTGATGTCAACGACAAGCCTTCCACTTTCCGGGTCTTTACCACGCCGGTCATGGAAAATAAACGGCTCGCCTATATCGTGCAGGTGGCGAGTCCTTTTGCTCAGCTACATGCAATTTTGCGTAATTTGAGTCTGTCGTTATTATTTTTGTTACCCTTAACGGTGATCCTCACAAGTTTGAGCGGTGTATTCTTGGTCCAATTGACATTAAGGCCTGTTGATGAGATGATCGAAACCATTCATCAGATCACTGCTGAGAACCTGAAACTCCGTCTGACTATTCCTGGAACCAAGGATGAAATAGAGTCTTTAGCCAGAACATTTAATCAAATGATCGCCCGTCTTGATGAAGCTTTTACTTCCCAGCGGCAATTTATGGAAGATATCTCTCACGAACTTAAAACACCTCTTTCAGTTTTAAAAGGCGAACTCGAGGTCACCTTAAAGCGTATCCGTTCAACCCAGGAATATGAAACAGCTTTGCAAAGCAGCCTCGAAGAAGTTAATCATTTAGGCCAAATTGTGGAAAATTTACTGACCCTGGCGCGGTTTGATGCTAAGACAACGACGCTGATTGCCAAACCTTTAGACCTTAGTTTACTAATTAAGGATACGGTGGAAGCTATCCAGGTTTTGGCGATACAAAAAAATATCACGCTCCAATTCAACAGTGCTCACACCGTTGATATTGTGGCAGATAAAAATCAGCTCAAGAGATTGTTTTTGAATATCCTGGACAATGCGATCAAATACACGCCGCCGGGTGGCAAAATTTCCGTCGATCTTCGTCAGCAAAAAGATTCGGCGGGCATTGAGATCAGCGATACTGGGATTGGTATTCCTGAAAGTGAATTGCCGCATATCTTTGACCGTTTTTATCGCGTCGACAAATCCCGCAGCAGCGCTGGATTCGGTCTTGGCCTTAGCATTGCCCAATCGATCGCCATGGCGCATGGTGGCAAAATCGAAGCCAGGCCCAATATTCCGCAAGGGACTATTTTTACCATAACCCTACCGGTCAATCTTGAAATAAGGTTATAGAATTTTAATTTTATTCTAATGACCCTCTAACCAAAAGCCGTTTAGACTTAAGGCTCTGAAAGGAGGGATATTATATGAAAAAACTCATGGCATTATTTATTTCTTTGGCTTTTTTAACAGGAGCCTCTTCCGTCGGTATGGCTGCTGATATGATCAGCAATACCGCGACCAACGGCACGGTCAGCAAGGATGCCGGCAAGGATGTAGGCAGCTCCAGTACTGTTAAGCCTAAGACTCACAGCAAGAAGAAAACAAAAACAACAAAAACAAAGAAGACTAAAACCACTAAGAAAACCAATACAAAGAAGAAAAAGAAAAAATCAACGAGCGCTGACACTTCAAAATCTGCAGGTAATTAATTTTTTTGCTAGATCTGAAAGGTTAGGATGAAAAAAGTTGTTTTAGTTTTAGTTCTTTTAATTGGTGCTTCTTCTTGGGCTTTAGCAGATGATACGACGCATGCCGTGATGGGCGGTTTTGTTAAGTCTATTTCATGGGCTGATCCCCTTAAAGGGACCAAGTCTGAGATCGTTGTTAAAGATACGTCTGGAAAAATTACCCACATTTTAATTTCCTCTACGACTACTCTTTGGGATGCTGACGCGAAAGCCATTATGCCTGATAAGATAATCGTTCACGGCCGTGTGAATGTCATTTACCGCACGACTCCGGAAGGTATTAACGTAGGCAAATCCATCAAGCTCTTAAAATAGCGTGTCTTTTAAAAAGGAAGCGTCTACCTTAATAAAAAAGGTAGACGCTTCCTTTTTGTGGGTTTATTGACATATCAGGGGCCTTTCTATATAATTAAAAATTCATCACATGTATCTCCCGCATGCTTAAAGCGGGTCCTCCTGCCGGACACTCGGTCGGATTAACCGACACTCACAGTTGTTCGCAGGAGCTCGGATTCTATTTATAGGGGAATGCTATGAGTAAAACAATGTTCCACAAAATATGGCAAGACCACATGGTGCGCGCATCCCAGGGCGACACAAGCCTTATTTATATTGATTTACACCTGATCCATGAGGTAACAAGTCCACAGGCTTTTGCGTCTTTACGCGAAACCAAAAGAGCAGTGCGCTGTCCCGGCAAGACAGTAGCTACTATGGACCATAATGTTTCCACGAGGACCAAGGACATCACCAAGGTCGAGGCTACTTCACGTATCCAAATGGATACGTTGTCAAAAAACTGCCACGAATTTGGCGTGAAGTTATATGATTTTACCGACACCAACCAGGGCATCGTGCACGTCATCGGCCCTGAGCAGGGGCTGACCTTGCCAGGTTTAACAATCGTCTGCGGGGATTCACATACCGCCACCCACGGCGCTTTTGGTTCTTTAGCTTTTGGGATCGGTACCTCGGAAGTTGAGCATGTCCTGGCCACTCAGACCTTGCAGCAGAATGAGCCCAAGACCATGCTGATTAACATCGACGGGCAATTAGCCAAAGGTGTTACTTCTAAAGATATTATCCTGTATATCATCGGCCAGATCGGTACTGCCGGCGGCACAGGCTATGTCATTGAATATGCAGGTTCAGCGATCCGTGGTCTTTCTATGGAAGCGCGCATGACCATCTGCAATATGTCCATCGAAGCAGGGGCACGTGCCGGCATGATCGCACCCGACGAGATTACCTTTAATTATATCAAGGGCCGTGACTTTGCACCCAAAGGTGACGATTGGGATAAGGCTGTTGTTTACTGGAAAACTTTACCGAGCGATAAGGACGCCAAATTTGACCGTGTCTTGAATATCAAGGCCGAGGACATCAAACCTATGGTCACTTGGGGAACATCGCCCGGCCAAGTAACCTCTATCGATGGTGTTGTACCTGATCCTGAATCTTTCAAGGACCCTGTGGACCGCACCGCAGCACGCAATGCTTTAGCGTACATGGATCTGAAACCTGGTACCAAGATCTCAGATATCAAGGTGGATAAAGTTTTCATCGGTTCCTGCACCAACGGCCGCATTGAGGATCTGCGTGCCGCCGCCGCTATCGTTAAGGGTAAAAAGGTGGCAGCCGGTGTCACCGCCATTGTGGTTCCTGGATCGGGGCGTGTGCGCCTTCAAGCAGAAAAAGAAGGTTTGGATAAGATTTTTATCGACGCTGGTCTGGAATGGCGCTTTGCCGGCTGTTCCATGTGCTTAGGCATGAACGATGATCAATTAAAAAAAGGCGAGCGTTGCGCCTCGAGCAGCAACCGTAATTTTGAAGGTCGTCAAGGCCCAGGCGGACGCACGCATTTGATGGGCCCGCAGATGGCAGCCCTGGCTGCTTTGGAAGGCAAAATTTCTGATATTAGAAAGTTGAGTTAATATGGAACCATTTAAAACACACACAGGGGTTGCAGCACCATTGAATCGTGTCAACGTCGACACCGATGCGATCATCCCTAAGCAATTCTTAAGAAAAACAGATAAGATTGGTTTTGGTAAACATCTTTTTCATGAATGGCGTTATACAGATTACGAAGGCACCAAAGAAAATCCAGATTTTATTTTGAATCAGCCGACCTACCGCAAGGCCACTGTGCTTTTAGCGCGCGATAATTTTGGCTGCGGTTCCAGCCGTGAGCATGCGCCCTGGGCCCTGGGTGATTTTGGATTCAAGGTCATCATCGCACCGTCTTTCGCCGATATTTTTTACAATAATTGCGTCAAGAACGGTATTTTATTGACCCAATTAAAATCTGCAGAAGTCGGTGAGATCTTTGATTATGTCGAAAAGAATAAAGGCGCCACCATCAGTGCTGACCTACCGTCACAAACGGTAACAGCAGGGGGCAAGGCCTATTCTTTCCAGATCGATGCTTTTAATAAGGAATGCCTGATCAAGGGCTTGGACGGCATCGGCTGGACCTTGCAATTCGCTGATAAGATTTCTTCGTATGAAAATAAAATCAATGCCCAGCATCCCTGGCTGGTGAGAAAGTAAATATGTCTGAACTTCGTAAATTTTCTTCCATCGTCGTCGACGGCTATGACCGTGCCCCTTCACGCGCCATGCTGCGCGCGGTGGGTTTCAAAGACAATGATTTCAATAAACCACAGATCGGCATTGCATCTACCTGGTCCATGGTGACCCCGTGCAATATGCACATCAATGTGCTGGCTGAAAAAGCAGCTAAAGGGACGGATGAAGCCGGTGGCAAGGCGATTATCTTTAATACCATTACCATCTCTGACGGTATTTCCATGGGGTCTGAAGGGATGAAATATTCCCTGGTCTCCCGTGAAGTCATTGCAGATTCGATTGAAACCGTGATTGGCTGCCAGGGGTATGATGGTTTTGTGGCCATCGGTGGATGCGACAAAAATATGCCCGGCTGTTTGATGGCCATGGCGCGCCTGAATCGTCCGTCGGTGTTTGTCTATGGCGGCACTATCTTGCCCGGTTGTTTTAATAATAAAAAATTAGATGTGATCTCTGTCTTTGAGGCGGTGGGCCAATTTGCCAATAAAAAAATCGACGCGCAAGAATTAAAGAACGTGGAAAGCTGTGCTATTCCAGGCCCGGGTTCCTGTGGCGGGATGTACACGGCCAATACCATGGCCTCGGCCATTGAAGCGCTGGGGATGAGCCTGCCGAACAGTTCCATGCAGATTGCCGTGTCTCGTGAAAAAGAAGTAGACTGTTTTAACGCAGGTAAGGCGGTTTTGAATTTATTAAAAAATAATATCCGTCCGCGCGATATCATGACAAGACAAGCCTTTGAAAATGCCATCACGGTCATCATTGCCTTGGGCGGTTCTACCAATGCGGTCCTGCATTTGTTAGCCATGGCCGACGCTGCAGGGGTTAAATTGAGTATTGATGATTTCACCCGCATTGGCAAGAAGGTGCCGGTGCTGGCGGATTTGAAGCCCAGCGGACGTTTTGTGGCTGCAGAATTATCTGCCATCGGCGGTCTTTTGCCGTTGATGAAGATGCTTTTGGACAAAGGTTTATTACATGGAGATTGCCTGACAGTCACTGGCCGCACCGTTGCAGCAAATTTAAAGAATGTGAAACCTTATCCGACGGGCCAAGAGATCATCCGTTCTTTTGATAATCCCATTAAGAAAGACAGTCACCTGGTCATTTTGTACGGTAATTTAGCTTCTGAAGGAGCCGTGGCAAAGATCTCCGGTAAGGAAGGTTTGTTCTTCACGGGTAAGGCCAAGGTTTTTGATTCTGAAGAAACAGCGCTCAAAGCCATTTTGTCCGGCAAGATCGTTAAAGGGGATGTGATCGTTATCCGTTTTGAAGGTCCGCGCGGCGGACCCGGCATGCGTGAAATGTTATCTCCAACCTCGGCCATCATGGGCTGCGGTTTGGGCAAGGATGTGGCCTTGATCACCGATGGCAGATTCTCCGGCGGTTCGCACGGGTTTGTGGTGGGGCATATCACGCCAGAGGCTTTTAATGGTGGCTTATTGGCCATCGTCAAAAATGGCGATACCATCACCATTGATGCTCAAAAGTGTCAGATTAATTTAAATGTGCCAGCAGCCGAGATCAAAAAGCGCCAGAAGGCATGGAATCAACCAAAACCAAGATATACGCGCGGCGTTTTGGCAAAATATGCTAAACTGGTTACCAGTGCCTCAACAGGAGCAGTAACGGATAAAAACTTATAATATGGCAGGCAATTCTTTCGGACAACTTTTTAAGATTACCACCTTTGGCGAAAGCCATGGGCCCGCCATTGGTGTTGTCATCGACGGTGTGCCACCGAAACTGCCTTTAAGTGAAGCTGATATTCAAAAAGATTTAGACCGCCGCCGGCCAGGGCAGAGCAAAATCACCACCCAGCGCCAGGAAGCGGATAAGGCTGAAATTCTTTCCGGTGTTTTTGAAGGCAAGACCACAGGTGCCCCATTAGCCATTTTGATCCGCAACACGGATCAGCGCTCCAAAGATTACGAAAATATCAAAGACGTGTTCCGTCCAGGCCACGCTGACTTCTCTTATATAGCCAAATACGGCATCCGCGATTACCGCGGGGGCGGCCGTTCTTCAGGCCGTGAAACTGCCTGCCGTGTTGCTGCCGGTGCCGTGGCTAAAAAGATCTTGGGCCGACACGGCGTTGATATCATTGTTTATACCTTGGCTGTTGGCGAGATCTTTGCCAAGAAAATTGATTACAAAACAATTGAAAAAAATGCCGTACGCACCGCTGATAGCAAAGCCGCCCAGCTTATGATCGCCAGCATCGAGAAGGCTCGTAAAAACGGTGATTCCTTAGGCAGCATCCTGCAATGTGTTGTCAAGAATTGCCCACCAGGTTTAGGCGATCCGTGCTTTGATAAATTAAACGCCCGTTTAGCCCAAGCGCTTATGTCCATTGCTACGGTCAAAGGAATAGAATTCGGTGATGGTTTTGGCGCTAGCCAATTAAAAGGCTCGGTCAACAACGATCGTTTTGTCCTCAAGGGCAAAAAAATAAGTACTGCCACCAATCATTCCGGCGGCATCATGGGCGGGATATCGACGGGTGAAGATATTACCATCCGTATGGCCTTAAAACCGCCGTCATCCATATCCAAACTGCAAAAAACACTCAATGAGAAAAAGCAGGAAGTAGAAGTTCAAGTTAAAGGCCGCCATGATCCTTGCTTGGCTCCAAGGGTGGTCCCGGTGGCTGAAGCCATGATTGCACTAACTCTCATTGACTGTCTCATGATCCAAAAAGCCACGCAATTATAAAAATGAATAACCAGAAAGTCATTCTCATCACAGGCTGCTCGAGCGGTTTTGGTCTCCTGGCCGCGGTGCGTCTGGCCTCCCAAGGGCATTTTGTCTGGGCCACGATGCGCGATTTAAAAAAACGGCAGGCCCTGGAAAAAGAATTAGTCAAGCGTAAGTCCCAAGCCAAGGTCCGCGAGCTTGATGTCACCAAACCATCCACCATCAAGAATGTCGTCGATGAGATCAAAAAGACCCATCATCACATCGATGTCCTGATCAATAATGCCGGCTACGGCATTGCGGGTTTCTTTGAAGACCTATCCCAAGATGATATCCGCGCGCAAATGGAAACCAATTTTTTTGGTGTGCAGAATGTCTGCCGTGAAGTTATTCCCATGATGCGTGAGCAGAAGAAGGGCAAGATCATCAATATCTCAAGCATTGCCGGCCAGACAGCCATGCCTTGTTTAGGCGCTTACAACGCCAGCAAATGGGCACTTGAAGCTTTTAGTGAAAGCCTGTACCACGAGCTGGGGCTTTTTGGTATTTCAGTTGTCCTGGTTGAGCCAGGCGCTTATCCGACGAGCATTTTTACCCGCAATGCTGATTATGGGAAAAATTTCAATGATCCTCATAGTCCGTATTTTGCATTCAGTCAGAAATTAAACAGCGTCGCCCAGAAAAATATAAGCAAGCATAAACGCAATCCCGATGATGTGGCGTGCCTGATTGAACGTATTGTTGATAATCCCCGTCCGCGCCTGCGTTATGTTTCGGATTTTTCCTCATGGTCGCGGATGATGGCGCAAAAAATTTTACCCCCCAGTCTTGCAACACGAATCTTCAGGAGATTTATTTATGCAAACAAATAACACGCCTTATCAACGCCAAATTTTTGTCTGCACCCATAATGCCAATGGTGAAAAAGCTTCCTGCGGCGATCATAAAGGGGAAGAGGTGTTCCGTCATTTGCGCGAAATCGCCAAAGAACGCAAGCTTCATCCTAATATCCGTGTGGCCCAAGCCAAATGTTTAGGTCAGTGCAATACCGGGGTCAATATCATGATCTATGAAGGGAACTGTCCCCCTGAGAAGCAGGGGACAGTTCCTAATTCTGTTTGGCACAGCGGCGTGCGCCTGGAAGATGTTCCTCAATTGGCAGACAAATATATTAAGGAAAACAAAATCTAATGTTTAAGTTATTTTTTCTGGCTGTACTTTTGTTGAGCGATGTTTCTTTTGCCCATGCCGAAACAGTCAGAGACGATAATGCTCAAGGCTTGGCCAAGCTCAAAAGCGGTGATTATAAAGCCGCCATTGATACGTTAAGCCGTGCCATCAATCTTGATCATAATGATGCTCAAGGCTATGCCAACCGCGCAGTGGCTTACGGGAAATTAGGCGATATCACCGACGCTGTTTCCGATGCCACTCAGGCTATTGAGATCAACCCCAAAGATTTTAAAGCCCTGTGCATCCGCGGTCAATTCTATGCCAAAAAGGGCAGCATTATCGCAGCACTCAGTGATTATAATGAGGCCATCAGCATCAATCCTCAATTCGCAGTCGCCTACAATGACCGCGGGGCCGTAGAGATCCTGGAAGGGAATTTTGACGGTGCGATGGTGGATTTTACCCAATCCATTAAGATCGATCCTCAAGATACCCATGCTTATTTCTTACGAGGGACTCTTTACTATCATCAGCATAATTTTGTTCAAGCCGTTGCTGATTTTTCACAGGCCATTGTCATTGATCCTCAAGATGCCAAAAGTTATATGAGTCGGGGTTTGACCTATCTGCGTGAGAATTATGCCAATGAAGCTGTCACAGACCTAACCAAGGCTGTCGAACTAAATCCAAAATACAAACGTGCTTTTTATAACCGTGCTGTTGCATACTTTCAATTAAAACAATATGATAAAGCGTGGATCGATGTTCATAAGGCCCAAGATTTAGGCATTACTGTTGATCCAGATTTTCTTAAAGCATTAAAAACAGCATCGGGATAATAAATGCTTATTCATAGTGATCAATACCCCAAAGACCAGATGTATTTTTTGATGATCCAGCTGGTCATCCCGCGTCCGATCGCATGGGTGCTTTCTGATAATGGCAACGGCACGCAGAATATCGCCCCGTTTTCTTTTTTTAACGGGATTGCCAGCAATCCGCCTATCATCATGATTTCCGTCGGATGGAAGAATGAGGCCACTCATAAAGACACCTGGGTCAATATCAGCGAACGCAAGAATTTTGTCGTGCATATCCCATCCGCATCCCAAGTCCAAGATGTCAACAAGTCATCAACCGTGCTGCCGCACGGCGTTTCTGAAATCGATACTTTTCACATCCCTGTTGAAAGGCAAGAGGGCTGGCCTTTGCCCAGGCTTAAGGATGCCAAGATTGCTTTTTTGTGTGAAAAATACGCCATCCATGAAATAGGCAATGACCCCCAAGGGCTTATCTTAGGGGAGATCAAGGCAATCTGGATCGATGATCAAATTATAAGTCAGAATAATAATCGCATCATCATTGACCCTGCTAAAATCGATCCATTAGCCCGTTTAGGCGGGAATCATTATTCGACCTTAGGAGAAGTACTAACCGTTAAGCGACCTGATAAGGAGACCTAACATGGCCCAAAAAGTCACTGTATTCAAGATCAAAAACCGCAGCGGTTTTGCCGCTATCTGTAATGGTCATCTGACCGAAGGTAAAAGCAAGCCCGAGGCTCTTGCCCGCATGCTGAAAGCTTTAAAGCGCACCACAAAGAAAAAATAAGCGTCAGAGTCATTGATTTTTGTCCTCCTGCCATCTATACTCTAATAGATGTAGTCATAACTTTATTATTTTCAGGGAGTTCCTTGACCCCAGGAGGGCACGCCTATGAGTATGTTCGATAAGAATATCAGCCAGGAGAAATTAAAAAGTCTTGAATTCGCTGAAGCTGCCCGCGAGATGGAGTGGAAAGCCCCCAGTTTCGCCCTCAAACTCTTTCATGGTTCCCTTGATTTTAATCTGATCCACCCTTTCCCTAAAGAAGATCCCGAACAGAAAAAAGCCTGTGATGAATACATGGTCAAGATGGAGAAATTCCTGCGGGAAAATCTGAACCCGGATGAAGTGGACAAGACCGGTGAAATTCCCCAAAAAGTTTATAAAGGTCTGGCTGATCTAGGGGCCTTTGCGTTAAAGATCCCCAAAGAATACGACGGCATGGGCTTTAGCCAATATTCGTATAACCGCATCATGCATATGGTTTCCAGTTACTGCGGCTCAACGGCAGTTTTGCTTTCCGCGCATCAGAGCATCGGCGTGCCTCAGCCTTTGAAACTTTTTGGAACGCCGGAACAAAAGAAAAAATTCTTGCCCAGATTTGCCAAGGGTGCGATTTCTGCTTTTGCCTTGACCGAGCCGGAGGCTGGTTCTGATCCGCGTAACATGACAACGACAGCAACCCCAACGGAAGACGGTAAATCATTCTTGATCAACGGCACCAAGCTTTGGTGCACCAATGGTCTTATTGCCGATTTATTGGTGGTCATGGCCGTGACCCCGCCTAAGATCGTGCACGGCAAAGAGATCAAACAGATCACCGCTTTTATTGTGGAAGGAAATTCCCCGGGGATCGAGAAGATCCATCGTTGTACTTTTTTAGGGCTGCACGGTATTCAAAATGGTTTGATGCGTTTTAATAATGTGAAGGTGCCCCGCGAGAATATTGTTTTAGGTGAAGGGGAGGGGTTGAAATTGGCCCTCGTTACTTTAAACACCGGACGTTTAACGCTGCCGGCCGCATCGACGGGGATCAGCAAATGGTGTTTGAATGTGGCCCGTCAATGGTCCACCAAGCGCCATCAATGGGGTTCTGCCATCGGCGAGCATGAAGCCGTGGCTCTTAAATTATCTTATATCGCCTCGCATACCTTTGCCCAGGATGCCGTGACCTGGTTGACATCGGCCATGGCTGATGATAAACACCGTGATATCCGTCTTGAGGCAGCCATTGCCAAATTCTTCTGCACGGAAGTCTGTTGGAACATCGTGGACACCACCTTGCAATTGCGTGGCGGGCAGGGTTATGAAACAGCTTCATCCCTGGCCGCTCGCGGCATGGACTATTGGCCGGTAGAGCGTGCCTTGCGGGATGTGCGCATCAACCGCATCATTGAGGGGACAACGGACATCATGCATCTGTTCATTGCGCGTGAAGCCCTGGATCCGCATCTTTCGAAAATTAAACCTTTGCTCAGCGGTCGTACCTCCATCACCGACAAACTGGCTGCTGCTGTTAAAATGGCTGCTTTTTATGCTGTATGGTATCCTCAACAGTGGTTTCCGACGGTGGTTGGCCCAGAGGTCAGCGCCTTGCCCAAGCCTCTTGGGGAACACATGATCTATGTTGCAACTGCCAGTAAAAGATTGGCCCGCGAGACCTTCCATGAAATGATGAAGTACCAGCAAAAATTGGAAAGCAAGCAAAGCATCTTAAACCGTGTCGTTGATATCGGCACGGAATTATTCGCCATCTCAGCGGTGTGTTCCTATGCCGCGATGCTGGCCCGTGATGGTCAGGCCAATGCCGTGGATTTAGCAGACAGTTTTTGCAATGAGTCCCGTAAGCGCATTGAAGTTACCTTTAAAGAAGGTGGCGGCAATAACGACCGTGCTAATTTAAAGATCGCCAAGAAGATCTTGGCCAAAGACTTTGAGTGGATGGAGAACCAAATTATAAAATGAGCGCGCTGCCGTCATTTTTTAATAATAAGCTGCCCGTTTTAAAACAGATCCCTATTTTTCAGGGATTAAATTGGTTTGAATTAAACCGGGTCAGCCGCTACGTCGACATCGTTGAGTATAATAAGGGTGACATCATCTGCCAGCAGGGGGCACCTGCCGATGCCTTTTATGCCCTGGTCTCGGGTCGTGTTTATTCTTACAGCCTTAATCATGGTGGTCACAAAGAAGATGTGGAATTTATCCTGCGGGGTATGCAATTCGGTGTTATATCGACGCTGACAGGAGAAAACCATTCCCATACCTACGAGGCCATCAATGATTCCATCGTCGTCAAGATCAATAAAGATCAATTTTCCCAGCTGCTTAAGACAATTCCCAAACTGGCAGTAGCCCTCAGTCAAAGTTTGTCGCACCGCATCCGCAGCCAGGTGACGCACACCAAAAGCACGCAGGAAAGCACCATCATTGCCGTGTACGCGCCGGTCAAGGGTTCAGGTTCCTCGACGTATGCGACCAATTTAGCTTTGCATTTAAAAGAGCAGACAGGCAAAAGGGTTTTGCTTTTAAGTCTTTCATCGGATAAAAATGAAGAGCGTGTGGATTTGGCTCATATTGCCTCGGATCACCAGTCCATTCTTAATACGATCAACAAGGGCTCTTTAAGCGTTGATCTTTTAAGCGTCAAATTTGATCCTCAAAATACCACCCTCATGAGCAAGATCAGTCAATTTGTCAGTGCGCCGGTCAATGATTACCATTACATTGTTTTGGATCTGCCTAATGAGATGGATGATGTGGTCATGAAGACGCTGACACAATCGGATGTCATTCATTTGGTGACCATTAATAATGAAAAAGATTTAGACACCACCCGTCATGTCATTGACAGGCTCAGCGCGGAACTCAAAGAAAGATTTCACGCGGACCGTGTCGAGGTCATCATCAGTGGGGTAGTCAGCACAGAAAATTCTATTTCTGCCGACGAGATAAAGAAAATACTTAATTATGATGTCTTTTTAGTTTTACCGCATTTAAAGCCAACAGAATTTACTTATAAACAGGTCATCCCTGGGTTCGCCTTTGTTGAGGTGGATGCTAAAAGTGAGTATGCCCAAACCATCCGCCGGCTTTCCCGTCACATCAGCAAGGCTATGATTGGTTTGGTTTTAGGCGGAGGGGCGGCACTGGGCATGGCGCATATCGGCATTATACGTGTTTTGGAACGTGAAGGTATTCCCATTGATGTGGTCGTGGGCAGCAGCATGGGTGCCTTGATCGCCAGCTTTTGGTCTATCGGGAATAATGCGGATGAGTTAGAGAAATTCGGCCGCGAATTTGAAAATAAATCAGGGGCTTTAAAGCTTTATGACCCACCGCTGCTGCGGGCATTGATCCTTTTTTCCATTGCCCTTTTGTTCATGCTTTGCCATTTATTTTGGGTGGGTATTATATTTATGTTCATGGTTATACCTTTGGCGCTCATGCCCATCTCAGGATTGATGCGGGGGGAGGCGATCAGCAGATGGCTTCGTACCAAGCTTGATAATAAGACCTTTCTTGATACTAAGCTTCCTGTAAGGATCGTGGCGTATGATCTTGCTCACCGTCAAGAGATCGTCCTTTCTCAAGGGTCCTTGGTGGATGCGGTGGCCAAAAGCATCGCCATTCCGGGCGTTATCAGACCGGTCATGGAAGGCAAGCAAATGATCATCGACGGCGGTGTGCTTAATCCGTTGCCGACCAATGTCTTGGCTGATATGGGAGTTAAGAAAATAATCGCTGTCAATGTGCTGCAGTCTCCTGAAGAAGTTGATTGGGCCCAAAAACGACAGGATGAAGAATTTGTGAAAGCCCAGGAATTGCCTTTTGCCAAACATCCGTTTAAATATATCGGATTTCGATTAGGCGTGCTCATTGCAAAGCCTTTAACGCCTAATATCGCGGATATCATTGTGCGTACCTTGCAGGCAAGCGAATTTGTGATTGCTGAAGCTAGTGCCAAGCAAGCGGATGTTTTGATCCATCCGGACCTTCGGGGGATCAATTGGTTTGAATTATATGAAGTGAATAAACTGATCAAACGCGGTGAAGAAGCCGCTGAAAAAGCCCTGCCGGCCATCAAAGCTTTAGTGAATCGATAAAGGAGGGAATATGGCAGAAAATACTGCAGAAAAACCAAAGGATTTTTTTCAAGAACCATGGATCAAAGGGGTAACGATTACAACAACTGTGCTGGCGGTGTTGACCGCCATCGGTTCTGCACGCTCGTCCTACTGTGTGGCCGAAGCCCAACTATTAACTGCTTTAGAAGGCAGTAAATGGGCCTATTATCAAGCCAAGAGCATCAAGGAAAATTTGATGGAGTCCCAGCTTAAAACCTTTGAATATGAGAATATAGGTGCTACAACCCCTGAACAAAAAACTTATTTAGACGATAATTTGAAAACCACCCAAGCTGAAATCACCCGTTACAATAAAGAAAAAGAAGATATCCGCAAAGATGCTGAAAAAGTAGGGGCTGACAATGCCAAGGTTGCCAAGCGCGGGGCCAATTTCTCCATGTCGGTGGTGTTCTTCCAAGTGGCCATCATGCTATCTTCCGTGAGCGCCTTGCTCAAAAAGAAGGTAATGTGGGTCGTGGGGCTGGTCTCAGGTGTCATTGCCATAGTCCTACTGGCCAACGGCGTCTTTCTTTTCTTTTAATTAATTCTTGCCATTCCTCAAGAAAACGTTTTCCCAAAAGAGCTGTTAGGTACTTGTATCTCCTTAATATATATGGTTTACTTTGTATAGATATGAAACGCGCCCCATACGCCCACATATTCATTTTAATATCATTTATAGCTAATACGTTAGGTACTGTGCCAAGTATTCAAGCGCAAGAACTCCGTCTGCCGGTTCCTGGTGTGATGGTGGCTTTAAGTCCAACATTTAATCCGCCAATCCTCAAAGGCATCACTGTTCATCCTGAGAATCCTTTTAAATTCGATTTCATTCTTGATAAAGGAGACGGTAACTCTGATGTCAAACAAGAATCTTCCAAACTCGTTAAATATTTTCTCGCATCCCTTACCACGCCTGAAAATGATCTCTGGGTCAATTTATCACCGTATGAAAAAGACCGCATCATTCCTGAAAGCTTTGGTCAAACAGCCATGGGCCGTGACCTTTTAGGTGAAGACTATATTCTTAAGCAGGTGACAGCGTCATTGATCTATCCGCAGGGCCAGATCGGTCGAGAATTTTGGAAACGTGTCTACGCCCAAGCAGCCAAGCGATATGGGACAACGAATATACCGATCAATACCTTCAACAAGGTTTGGATAGTTCCGGATCATGCCAAGGTCTACGAGCATGGTAATACGGCCTATGTGGTCAAAGCCACCCTCAAGGTTATGCTTGAAGAAGATTATTTGTCAATGTTAAAACACCAAAGCCAGGGAAGCCTTCAATCAATAAACACAATAGGTTCCCAAGTTGTGCGCGAGATCGTCATCCCCGAACTTACCAAGGAAGTCAATGAGGGCAAAAACTTCGCTGTCCTGCGTCAAGTCTACAATTCCTTGATCCTCGCCGTTTGGTTTAAGAAACACATGAAAGACAGTATTTTGGGGCGTAAGTACATGGACCAAAATAAAGTAACCGGAATTCATTACGACCCTTTATCGTCATTGCGAGGGCCATCCGATACTGAAGCCATCTACCAACGCTATTTAAAAGCCTTCAAAAAAGGCGTCTTCAACTACATCCAAGAAGAACCCACGGCAGCAGGAGACATGGTCCCAAGAAAATATTTCTCCGGCGGATTTGTTGGTGCCTTTGGCCTGCATAGCTTCGAAGAGTCTGCTAAAATCTCGCCTGCTGAGATCCCTGATTCTGCCCAGCTTGTTGATGTTGATGTTAATTTGGCGGATACGGCAATGATGACAAGAAGGGGATTCTTAAAAACTACACTATTGGCAGCAGCGTCTGTGGGCACCGGAGTATCAGCTTTTGCGCAGGAAGCTGACAAGAAAAAGACAACTATCTTATTGGACTTGTTGCACAATAAGAATTTTCAGGGTGAGAGTGATCAAATTGATGAAGGCAGCGCGGTAATAGGCGCTACCCAAGGGAGATATTGGACAGCGCCTCTTTATTTTCCTTGGTGCGTGGTGGCTGTCGTGATTGATAAAAACGGCAAAATGTCCATGGCACACATTGTTGATAATGGTTATAGCAATGAGGTCAATGTTAAGGATATATATACGCAGGTTAGGAGTTTTTTAAAGAATTTGGATTCTCCACCGGAAGTTATCAATCTTATCAATCGAGCGCGCATGAGCACGTTGGTCCGGACGGCGTTTATGCTCTTGGGACCTCGGGATATAAAAGTGAATATGCTTAATAAGGTCTCGCCAGGAGCCACGGAATATCATTTTGGTATTGAAAAAGTAAAAAAACAATGGAAAGCCACCCTTTCGCTTGATGAAAAGTTTCCTGAAGACAGATCGATCTTAGGTTCTTGGACGGCTGATGTCCACATGGAGTTTACCCAAAAAGATAATGAGCTGGTTGCAGACAATGCCATGACAGTCGCCGAAATGTTCGATTTAGAAAAGAACGATGTTTTAAAGAGCTCTGAGATATTGCTGGAAAGAGCGTGGACTATTAATAAAAATGTGCCGTCCAGCGCTCCCATACTGCTTTTACCTAATGATAAAAAAGTGATCAATCTCAGCTATGAAGGAAGAAATGCTTCATCAGACAATTTATATTTTGAGAGGGATAGGCAAGGGATGGTTTTGCTTAAATACCAAGGAAGAGACGCTTTTCATCGGATTTTGATCAATCCAGGAACAGAATCTTTAATAGAGCTGTCAGGAAAGAAAATTAAGATAATAGTTGGAAAAGAAAAATTAGTGATCGCAATGACTCCTTCCAATGTGAATGACCAGATAAATCTTTTTGTCGGGCGTTTTGTTCTTTTGGGAAAAGACAGACACGGAGAGATCATGCTTGAAACTTCTCATTGGGGTATATTACCTGTGGTTCTAAAAAACGAAAAAATTCCCCAGATTGTATTTCCCTGGGATGGGAAAGGTAATAATCCTCCTTTTGGCCCTCGGATTTATCTAAATATGAATATATATGAAATTGCACAAATTCCAGGAGAAAACAGGCAAGAAGGGATATGGTTGATGAACCATAGCTTCTCAGACGATGTGCGTTATGTCACACCTATGCCTTTGCAAGAAAATATAAAAAGGATCGTTAAATGGAATTTAACACAATTTGAAACCCTGAAGTATACTGATTCATTTAAGAATGATAAGAGAGAGACCACTATATCCTATGATTTTAATTCGGGAGAAATACGGCGTTCTTCGATAACAGCAGCTGGGAATGAAGGTCCATTAAAGATCATGATGCTTTCAGATGGCACATTAATTCCCTATGATGTTATTGGAAAGTTGCCGCTTCCTTTGGCCTTGATTAAATCATTTCAGGAATACAATCGAGAAAATTTTATGGCACCAAAGAACGTAATGAATACTCCCTGGAATCGGTTAAGGACACTTGAACCACAACAATATTTGGGTCGTGATACACCTTCGGTTATCCTTAATGAGGGTGAGAAAATAGTGTTAACATTTCATGGGGTTGATCGGCTGGGTATTCCAAATTCATTTATATTCGAAAAAACTAAAGGTGTGGTTATGTTCCAAGGGCGTCCTTTTACTACTGAGAGGCTTCCTAATACCCGGATAGATGTAACAGCCACCCCCCAAGGACTTTCATTAAGCAGTGAAGAACCAAATGATTTTTATTTTTCTAAATCTGATTTTATTAAATTAAATCTTAACGAAATCGCCAGAATTGCCATCTCAGATGATAAAAAGGAGAATGCGGAATATATAGATTTTTCAGTTAAGAAAACAGAACAGGGGATTGAATTTATTCAAGAGGATCCTTATTTTATGTGGAGGGTTACCAATGGTTCGGCTAAGTTGCTTCCTGATGGCGGCCTATTTAAGGTCTATATCTCTGCCTTTCAAGGTGGATTTGCTGTAAGTAATGCCTTCCCCTCGAAGCTGATTTATATGGAATCAGAGCGTAAGGACAATGCGATGAAATCATCTCAATTGAGTTCGCTTAGAATGCAGATCCATCAACCCAATCTGTCATTAGAAGAGTTGAGGTTGATTGAAAAGAAACTAACGAAATTAGCGAGCAGGGCAAAGGGAGCAGATCAGGAGGCTGATATCCAGACTGCATTAGAAGAAGTTCTGGAAAGAGAAACTTTGATAAGTAAGAGCCATAGTAGTAATTATGGTTACCGTGAATATATCTATGGTTTTCCTCATGACCATGCAATGCTTAATAATGGAAAATCAGGCCCAGGCGGTATTGACCTGACAGCCAAGCGCATGAACTTGGAAGTTGCCTCGGATAAGGCTTCTGCCGTTCAGCCCATGGATCTAAAGGCGTTGGAAAATATTGAAATCAATGGCCTTTATATCAAGGATATTGCCATTAAACCGCTGCATAATCTGCCTCAATTATTAGGGGTTTCTTCCTAAAAGCCGCTTCGTATTCCCGCTTGTAAAAATAGTTGATTCGTGCTATTCTAAATACGTCAAAAGTCGAAGTATATAGCAACCAAGGAGTATTTATGGAAATCAAAACGATGATTCAGAGCACGCCCAACCCCAACGCGCTCAAATTTGTTTTAAATATACCTGTAAGGAATACGGGCAAGGTCACCTATAAAAATGCCGCCCAATGCCAGCATAATCCTATGGCCGCGGCCTTGTTTACCATTCCTAATATAACGGAAGTGTATTTTTTTGATAATTATGTCACCATCACCCAGGACGGCAATGCCGATTGGGACCAGATCGAAGAGCAGATCAAAAGAACTATTCTTGAATACGCGTCGGACCATAACCCGGATTTTATTGTTGAGGAGGATAAAAAAAATCCAACGATCGTCTCCGATGATCCTGAAATCGCCAAGATCAATGCCATTTTGGACAATACCATCCGTCCAGGTTTGCAGATGGACGGCGGCGATCTTCATGTGGTGAGCTTCGACGGTATTAATTTAATTGTTTCCTATCAGGGTGCTTGCGGTTCTTGCCCCAGTTCCACCATGGGGACCTTGCGTGCCATAGAAAGCATATTACGTGATCAATATAATCCAGAAATTGTGGTCCAGACTGAAGGCAATATCCAGGTCGAACATGAGCATTGATCTGACAAAGAAAAAATGCGTTCCTTGCGAGGGTATCGGTCAGGCGTATAATCCTGCCGAGATCAAGGAGCGTTTGCCTCAGGTTCCGGGCTGGAATATGAGCTCGGATGCCAAAAGCATTGAGCGGGCCTTTGCCCTCAAGAATTTTGTAGCCTGTGTGAATCTGATCAATAAGATCAAGGATATCGCCGAGGATGAGATGCATCATCCGGATCTGCATTTGACCGGGTATAAGAATTTGAAAGTGGTTTTATATACGCACGCCATAGGCGGAGTTAGTGAGAATGATTTTATCGTTGCAGCAAAGATCAATGAGGTTATCTAATGTTTAAGATCAACCGTAAATTGGAATACGCCTTAATTTCATTAAGGCACATGAGTGCCAAGGCGCCAGGGCAGTTGACCTCAGCTAAGGAAATCTGTGATATTTATCACACGCCCTTTGATCCGACCTCGCGTGTTTTGCAGATCATGGCCCAAAATGAAATTGTCCGTGCCGAGCAGGGCGCTCACGGTGGTTATCAGATTTTAAAGGATCTTTCCAAGATCACACTTTATGATTTGACCAGCATCATCGAAGGGCCCATTGAGATCGTTAATTGTTTTCATGGCAATTACTCGCATTGCGATATGACATCTTCCTGTAATGTCATCTCGCCCATGCTTAATTTGAACGAACGTCTTTCAGAGATGTTTAAAACCATTAATGTAAAGGAACTGATCTCCTCACGCAATCAGGGCGAAAAGATGATCCGTTCCAAACCGTTTCAAAACGCTGAAGTGAAGAATTAGGAGTTTTATGCCAGAACAAAAAGAATTAGATGATAATAAATTGACCGGTGGCGGGGAAGACTACCGTTATGGTTTCCACACTGACATCGCCGAAGACAAGCCTCCTAAGGGTTTGAATGAAGATACCGTGCGCATGATTTCGGCCAAGAAAAAAGAGCCGGAGTGGATGCTCGAGTGGCGCTTAAAGGCCTATCGCCATTGGCTTAAGATGCAGGAGCCTTCATGGCCCAATTTTGAATACGGTCCTATCGATTATCAGGATGTGTATTATTATTCTGCACCTAAGCAGAAAAAAGATAATCCTAAGAGCCTGGAAGAAGTTGACGAAGAGCTGATTAAAACTTTTGACCGTTTAGGCATTCCTTTAACAGAGCAGAAGCGCCTGACTGGTGTGGCTGTGGATGCGGTGTTTGACAGTGTGTCTGTCGGTACAACGCATCAAAGCGAATTAGCCAAGCACGGGATCATTTTCTGTTCATTTTCTGAAGCAGTACTCAATCATCCTGAACTTGTAAAGAAATATTTAGGTTCGGTGGTGCCTTATACGGATAATTTCTTTGCAGCACTTAATTCCGCGGTTTTCTCCGACGGGTCATTTTGCTATATCCCTAAAGGCGTGCGTTGTCCTTTGGAACTTTCTACCTATTTCCGTATCAATGCCGAAGACACCGGGCAATTTGAACGTACGCTGATCGTGGCTGAGGATAGCTCCTATGTCAGCTACCTGGAAGGATGCACCGCGCCCATGCGTGATACCAATCAATTGCATGCTGCGGTCGTCGAGCTTGTGGCCTTAGACAATGCCGAGATCAAATACTCAACCGTGCAGAATTGGTATTCCGGGGACAAGGAAGGTAAAGGCGGTATCTATAATTTTGTTACCAAGCGCGGCAAGTGTGCAGGGATCAATTCCAAGATTTCTTGGACTCAGGTCGAGGCGGGTTCTGCCATCACTTGGAAATACCCGAGTGTCATTTTACAGGGCGATAATTCCCAAGGTAAATTCTATTCCGTGGCCTTGACCAATAATCACATGACCGCGGATACAGGCACCAAGATGATCCACATCGGGAAAAATACCAAGAGCACCATTGTCTCTAAAGGTATTTCATCAGATTTTGCGCATAATAGTTATCGCGGCTTGGTCAAGATCATGCCGACAGCTGACGGCGCGCGCAATTTTTCTCAATGCGATTCCATGCTGGTTGGCAACAATTGCTCGGCGAATACTTTTCCCTATATTGAGGTAAAAAATAACACCGCAGTCTTGGAACATGAGGCATCAACCTCCAAGATCAATGCGGAGCAGATGTTCTATTTGCGTTCCCGCGGGCTTGATTTGGAAGAATCGATTTCGCTTATCATCAACGGCTTTTGCAAGGATGTGTTTAAGGAATTGCCTTTGGAGTTTTCCGTCGAGGCAGTGAAATTGTTAGAGATGAAATTAGAGGGGAGTGTCGGTTAATGTTAGAAATCAAAGATTTACACGCAGGGATCGAAGGTAAGGAAATATTAAAAGGCATCAATTTGAATATCAACGCCGGTGAGGTGCACGCCATCATGGGCCCTAACGGTTCAGGCAAAAGCACCTTGTCCAAGGTGATTGCTGGCCATCCGCAATATGAAGTCACGGAGGGTGAGATCAATTATGAGGTCAATTTTAAGAAACTTAATCTGGTCGGCATGGAGCCTGATATGCGTGCCCGTGAAGGTGTTTTTTTAGCTTTCCAATATCCGGTTGAGATTCCAGGCGTGCCGAGCTCTGTATTTTTACGCGCGGCCTTCAATGCCATTTGCCGTCATCAAGGGGCAGAAGAAATGGACCCTATTGATTTCGATAAATACCTGCGTACAAAAATGAAGATACTCGAGATGGATGATAAATTTATTGATCGCCCGGTGAATGTGGATTTCTCCGGTGGGGAAAAGAAGCGTAATGAAATCTTGCAGATGGCGGTTTTGAATCCGCGTTTAGCGGTTTTGGATGAGACGGATTCAGGCCTTGATATTGATTCCATGAAAATTGTGGCAGAGGGTGTCAATAAATTACGCAGCAAGAACAATGCCATTGTCTTGATCACGCATTATCAGCGCCTGCTCAATTATATCCAGCCTGATTTTGTCCATATCCTGCACGACGGAAAGATCGTCAAATCCCAGGGCAAAGAATTGGCTTTGGAAGTCGAAGCCAAAGGCTACGATTGGTTAATCAAACACTAAGGACTATTATGATGACAGAGCAGTTGCCCTTAAATATCGAAGGGCTTGAAGCGTATCAATCTAAATTAGCAAATAACTCCAGCGTCTGGCTTAAAGCTTTTCGTCAGAAGAATTTTGAGCAATGGCTAGAGCTATCCATGCCCACGGTCAAAGACGAGGAATGGAAGTACACGACACTGGCAGATGTGGTTAATCGCCGTTTCCAATTGGCCAGCCATCATAAATTGATTGAAGACAGGCAATTCGATAATTACCGTGACAAAGCAGATATCAATATTGTTTTGATTAATGGTGTGTTGTGGGGTGAATTGTCGGATTTAAAGCATTTGCCCAAAGGTCTGACGGTTACTTCTTTAAATGAAGCCTTAAACCATAACAATACCGAAATACAAGATACTATTTCCAAATTAACGCCTAATGACACTAAGTCATTTTTATGGATGAATCAGGCTTTATTTTTAGACGGGGCTTATATCAAGGTTGAAGCCAGTGCCGTGATTGAACCCTTAGTGCATATTATTCATGTGGCCAGCGGGATTGTGCCAGACACAGTGCTTTTTCCTAAATCTTTTATTTCCGTCGGTGAATCAGCGCAAGTGAATATGATGGAAAGCCATATCGGCTTTGAGCCGGTACCATACTTATCTAATGCCGTGACCGATATGCGCATCGCCCCAAACGCCATTGTCGGCTATTGCAAGGCCCAGGCTGAAGCCCATCAGGCCATCCATGTAGGGACGACCCGCATTTGGCAAGAGACTGCCAGCTCCTTGGATTCTTTTTCTTTTAATTTGGGAGCCAATCTCACGCGTAATAATTTATCTATTTTGATCAAGGGTGAAGGGACCAACACGATCATGAACGGTCTGTACGGCCTTGATAAGGAACAGCATGTGGATAATCACACGCTTTTGGATATCCAGCATCCAAATTGCACCAGCTATCAGCTTTATAAAGGTTTGCTCAATGGCAAGTCACGTGCCATTTTTAACGGCAAAATTTATGTGCATTCGCAAGCCCAGAAAACTAATGCCTATCAGTTAAATAAGCATTTGCTCTTAGGCAAGGAAGCGCGGGTGGACACCAAGCCGCAATTGGAGATTTTTGCGGATGATGTCAAGTGCACCCACGGGGCCACCATCGGCCAATTGTCGCAAGAGGAGATCTTTTATTTGCAAAGCCGCTGCATTACCCAACAGATGGCCATTCAATTATTGTCGAAAGGGTTTATCGACGATATCATTAATACGATCAAGAGTGATTCCATCCGTGGTAAATTAAGCCGCTTATTGCTTAAAAAATTCCCAGAAGTAAAACTTTAATCAATGCCATGTCATTCAACGTTCAAAAACTTCGTCAAAACTTCCCCAACCTTAATCTCAAGGTGCATGGGAAAGCCTTGGTCTATCTCGACAATGCTGCGACTACCTTCAAGCCCCAATGCGTGATTGATGCTGTCAGTAATCACTACTCTCTGGGCACTTCCAACGTGCACCGTGGGGTTCATTTCTTAAGCGAGCAGGCCACGGCTGCCTTTGAATATGCGCGTCAGGTGGTGCGCCAATTCCTTCATGCCCGACGGGTAGAAGAGATCATTTTTACCAGGGGCGCGACAGATTCTTTAAATCTCATTGCCCAGTCTTACGGCAGGCATTTCCTTAAAAAAGGCGATGAGATCATTATTTCTCATATGGAGCATCATTCTAATATTGTTCCCTGGCAGATGCTCTGTGAACAAGTCGGAAGTGTTCTCAAAATCATTCCTATCAATGACAAGGGTGAAATAATTTTTGAGGAATATCTTAAGCTTTTATCGGATAAAACAAAGATCGTATCCGTGGTGTGGGTTTCTAATTCTTTAGGTACAGTTAATCCGATCAAGAAAATGATCGAAGAAGCCCACAAGCGCGGGGCTGTCTTTGTAGTGGATGCGGCCCAGGCTGTCACGCATGCACCGACGGATGTGCAGGATTTGGATTGTGATTTTCTCGTATTATCAGGTCACAAGATCTTTGGGCCCACAGGTGTTGGTGTTTTGTACGGCAAGGAGAAATTATTAGAAGCCATGCCTCCGTATCAAGGCGGCGGAGATATGATCAAATCCGTTACTTTTGAAAAAACTTTGTACAATACCTTGCCTTATAAATTTGAAGCAGGAACACCGCCCATTGCCGAGGTCATTGGCCTGCGCTCAGCCCTGGAATTTTTTCAAAACATTGGTTGGGAGGGGATGAAGGCGCATAAACAAGAATTATTAGAGTACGGTACTAAAACTCTTTTGAGCGTGGATGGCGTGCGCATCATTGGCACCGCCCATGATAAGACATCCATATTATCCTTTGTTGTTGAGGGTATTCATCCTCACGATTTGGGAACGCTGGTTGACCAAGAAGGCGTGGCGATCCGCACAGGTCATCATTGCACCCAGCCGGTGATGCAGCGTTTTGGCATCCCAGCCACGGCCCGTGCATCCTTGGCGTTTTATAATACGAAGGAAGAGCTTGATACATTGGCGCAGGCGATTGTAAAGGCCAAGGAAGTTTTTAAATGAGAGAAGAACTTTATCAACAAACAATCTTAGAACACAACCGCAACCCTCGAAATTTTAAGAAGCTCGAGGGAGCGACCCATGTGGCTGAAGGCTATAATCCTTTGTGCGGGGACCATCTTTGGGTTTATATGAAGGTTACGCCTAACGGCATGATTGAAGAAGCTGCTTTTGAGGGTTCAGGCTGTGCCATTTCCAAGGCCTCAGCCTCGATGATGACATCTTCTCTTAAGGGCAAGAGTACGGATGAAGCCAATGTGTTGTTTCAAGAATTCCATAAACTTGTCAAAGGCGATCTTAAGCCTGAGCAAGAACCTAATCACTTAGGAAAATTAACGGTTTTCTCTGGCATTTGGCAATACCCAGCCCGCGTCAAATGTGCTTCCTTAGGCTGGCACACCATGCACGGCGCGCTTGAGAAAACTAAAACTGTTTCTACTGAATAAATGGGGACGTCTCCCTATTTCTTATGCCAATCACTGACACACTCAACAGACCGCTTCGCGACTTGCGGATTTCCCTCATTGACCGCTGTAATTTCCGTTGTCCCTATTGCATGCCGTCTGAGAAATTCCATCATGCCTATCAATTTCTTGAGAAGAACCAATGGTTAAGTTTTGATGAGATCATACGACTGGCTAAGATCTTTGTCGGACTTGGCGTTTCCAAATTGCGATTGACCGGCGGAGAGCCCTTATTGAGGCCAGACCTTGATCAATTAGTCCGTCAATTAGCAGACATTCCAGGCGTTGAAGATTTGGCACTAACCACCAACGGTTCTATGCTTAACGTATGGGCCAAGCGTTTGAAAGAAGTAGGCTTGCATCGATTAACAGTCAGCGTCGATACCCTGGATGAAAATATTTTTCGTCAGATGAACGGTGAAAAAGGGTCTTTGCAAGAAGTGCTCGCGGGCATTGCTGCTGCCGAACAAGCAGGTTTTGATTCCATCAAGATCAACACCGTTGTTCAGCGTGGGGTCAATGATCATACCATTTTGGATTTAGTTAAATATTTCCGCAACACGCCGCATAGCCTGCGTTTTATTGAATACATGGATGTGGGCAATCAGAATCATTGGGACATCACCCAGGTGGTTCCTTCCAGTGAGATCATTGCGATGATTGATGCCAAATTTCCTTTAGAACGTTTAAGCGGCACACAAGGCGGAGACACATCAGAAAAGTATCGTTTTAAAGACGGCAGAGGAGAGATTGGATTTGTTTCTTCTGTTACAAAAGCTTTTTGCGGCACCTGCAATCGTCTGCGGCTTTCTGCCGACGGAAAAATCTACACCTGTCTTTTTGCCACGCATGGCACAGATATAGGTAGTCATTTACGGGCTGGCATGAATGATGAATTCTTAAGTAATTTGATCCGCATCACCTGGATGAAACGGGAAGACCGCTATTCCGAGATCCGCTCCGAACTCCGCCATTCCGACACCCATCCCAAGGTTGAAATGTATCAAATCGGTGGGTAGATTACCAAAAGCCTTCTTGAGATTGTTGAAGGGTATTATTGAATTTCCCCACAAAACGCACTTCACGTACTAATTGCAGATTAAACTTTTCTTTCACCGCTGCCATCATTTTTAAATGCAAGTCGTATACATCCTGGGATTTTCCTGTCGGGCCTTTGATGATGATATTGGCATGTTTGGAAAAAACATAAGCACCGCCGACTTTAAGGTCCTTGGCACCAGCATCTTCCAAAAATCCGCCTGCGGCCTGACGGCGTTCCGCTTTGGAAGTGGGCTCAAGATTACGGAAGAAGGAACCAGCACAGGGTTCTGTTTTCATGTCCGGATGTTTTTCAGCACGTTTTTTAAGGATCTCCGCACGCTCAAGGGCTAGGACGGTTGGATCCATGGGCTGCAAAGAAAATGTGATGGAGACAACAATGTCATTGGTTTCTTTAAGGCGTGAATCGCGGTAAGAAAAACCAAAGTAATCAGGCTTCACGGTTTTGACTTTTCCTTGCGCATCAATGATATCTGCGGATTTTAAAACATCGCCTACTTGTTTGCCCCAGGCGCCAGCATTGCCAACCACTGCACCACCGACGGTGCCTGGAATACCTGTGGTATAATTTAAACCTTCCAAACCTTCATCCACACAAAAAATAGCCAGATCATCCAGGATAGTGCTGGCTGAAACTTTGACATCATTGCCTTGGCGTTCAATTAAGGGTGTGCTGGAAACATAGCGAATAACAGTGAGATTAAGGCCTTGATCGGAAACAACGAGATTAGACCCGCCGCCGATTAAAATAAAGGGAGTGTTTTCTTTTCTTAATTTCTGTATGGTTTGGATTAGTTCATCCGGTGTGGTGCATTCGATCAAGGTCGGGCAGGCGCCCCCTAATTGAAAAGTGGTATACGCAGATAAAAGAGCAGGGGAATAGATGTTCATTTTGCCCCGCCTTGCACCCAGGTGCTTGTCCCGTCGGCAAAGAATTCTTTCTTCCAGATGAGTAATCTTTTTTTGACTTCTTCAATGATATAACGGCAGCCTTTGAAAGCTTCATCGCGATGCGGGGCCCAGACACCGATCCAAACTGCTGTCTCTGTTGCTTTTAATTGGCCGATACGCTGAATGCAGACGGCCTCGTTGATGGCAAATTTAGATAAAGCCTCAGTGATTATTTTTTCACCCTCAATCATACAGGCAGGAGCATCAGCGATATAGAGCAGTTCGCTCACCACACGATCTTGATGTTTATCCGCCCGGACAATGCCTTCAAAGCTGACAAGAGCACCGTTATTGGCATTGGGCGTGATATTTTTTATTTGGACGGGATCAATGGGTGTTTCTTGCAGGATAAACATTAGAAAATCACTTTTACTGTCCCGCCTAAAATCTTGCATTGGCATCCCAGGCGGTGAGCACGGCTCATGGCTAATTCGATTTCTTCTCGGTTTAATTCATTGAGATTTTCTGCACCTTCCAAAACATCGATCTGGCAGGTTCCGCAGACTCCTGTATTGCAGGAAAAGGGAATGCCCGCGGCCTCACAGGTCTCAGCGATCGTTTGCCCATCGGGAATCTCATAGGTGATATTATCAATGATTAATTTAGCCATATTATTCTTTAAATTGTAACACCGGAAACACGATATTCTTTTCCGGATTGTCAAATTCATGGACGATGGAATCTGGCGCAAAAGTTTTGATCTTATCAATAATTTCATCCACCAGGTAGCGGGGTACGGAAGCGCCGGAGCTTAAGCCTACTTTTTGTTTGCCTTTTAAAACAGCACAGTCTAATTCTACGGCTGTGTCGACTATTACACTTGTTACACCCATTTGAGCGCCAGTTTCCCGCAGCCGATTGCTGTTGGAAGAATGCGGTGAGCCGCAGATGATGATGACATCACAAAAGGCAGCTAATTCTTTGACCGCATCTTGGCGGTTTTGGGTGGCATAGCAAATGTCTGAGCGCAAAGGGCCAATGAGCTTAGGGAATTTTTGTTTTAATTTTTCAATAATGCCTTTGGTTTCATCAACGGAAAGGGTGGTTTGGGTGATATAGGCGACCGTTTTTTGAGGATCAATGGTCAGGGCTTCGGCATCTTTTTCATTTTCAATGATGTGCAACAAATCCGGATGCACATAGCCTGAGGTACCGATCAATTCCTGATGCCCCACATGGCCGATGAGTACAGTGTCCACGTTTTGGCCTGAAAATTTAACAGCCTCTTTATGCACCTTGGTCACCAGTGGGCAGGTGGCATCCACATATTTTAAACGGCGTTCGCGGGCCTCATCAATCAGATGAGGTGGAATGCCGTGCGCGCTGAAAATGATGCGGGAGCCAACGGGCACGTCTTTTAAATCTTCGACAAATATAACACCACGTTTTTTCATGTCTTCCACAACTGAGGTGTTATGCACGATGTCGTGGTAGACGTAGAGCGGCGTGCCGTAGGTCTTAAGTGCCAGTTCGACAATATCGATCGCACTCGCAACCCCGGCGCAAAAACCTTGTGTTTTAGCTAAAAATATTTCCATGGGTCTCTTTATCTTGCTTTTTATGGGTACATTTCCTATAATACGCCGTCAATTATATCATCTTCTGTTTAGGTGTAAATAACTATGATACATCGTCGAAAAACTCCTACGGTGACCATTGGTCCTTTAAGTCTGGGCTCGGAATTTCCTATTCGCATCCAGTCCATGACGGACACGCCTACCGCTGATGTCGAGGCCACTCTCACGCAAACCCGGGAATTGATTGCCGCCGGCTCTGAGCTGGTGCGCTGGACTGTCAATGACCATGAGGCCGCTCAAGGAGCCGCTGAGGCCATCAAGCGCCTGCGTAGCGAAGGCATCACAACGCCTATCATCGGGGACTTTCATTTTAACGGTCATACACTTCTGACTAAAAATCCACAGACAGCAAAATTATTAGATAAATACCGTATCAATCCCGGCAATGTGGGCAAGGGCCGTTTGCATGACGATAATTTTGCCCAGATTGTCAAAATTGCTGTTGAACATGGCAAGGCCGTGCGCATCGGGGTCAATTGGGGATCGCTGGATCAGGAATTATTGACCGAGTTAATGGATGCAAATGCGCGAGTCTCTAGCCCCAAAGATTTTAGTGAAGTCACCCGCGAGGCCATGGTGCAATCTGCGCTGCGTTCGGCAGAATATGCGCTGAAATTAGGTCTCCCAAAAGAAAAATTAATTTTAAGCGTTAAGATGTCCGTCTTACAGGATATGGTGGCGGTTTACCAGCGCCTCGCGAAAGAATGTGATTTTGCTTTGCATCTTGGGTTAACAGAAGCTGGCGCGGATATCAAAGGCGCTGTTTCTTCAGCAGCCGCACTTTCCATTTTAATGCAGCAGGGGATTGGCGATACGATCCGTGTTTCTTTAACACCACAGCCCAATGTGCCGCGTTCCAAAGAGGTGGAAGTCTGTAAAGAAATTTTGCAATCCATGGGCTTTCGTTATTTTGCACCGTCGGTGACATCTTGCCCAGGCTGTGGCCGTACCAGTTCTAATTATTTTCAATACCTCGCCCAAGATATAAATTCTCATATCAAATTAAAAATGCCTTTATGGAAGAAGCAATATCCGGGTATTGAAGAAATGAAAATCGCGGTGATGGGCTGTGTGGTCAATGGCCCAGGCGAAAGCCGTCATGCGGATATTGGCATCAGCCTGCCTGGCGCGTCTGAGAGTCCTATTGCGCCTGTATACATGGACGGGAAAGAATTTAAAACATTGAAGGGCGAGCATATTAAGGAAGAGTTTATCGATATCTTAGAAAACTATATTAAGGAGAAGTATCAATGAACAGTGAATCCAAGAAGTTTTTAAAAGAGTTTTTAAGCCAATGCGGACCGTCTGGTTTTGAAGAAGCCAGTCAAAGCGTTTGGACCAAACGCACCAGGCAATATGCCCAGAGCGTCAAGCTCGATGTTCATGGCAATGCCATTGCTGTTTTAAACCCCAAAGCAGATTATAAGATCATGTTGGCCGGCCACTGCGATGAGATTGGTTTTATTATAAGCCATATCACTAGCGATGGGTTTTTATGTGTGGTTCCCATAGGCGGCATTGATAGTGGCGTTTTGCCTGGCAGCCAGGTCAAGGTGCAGACGGAAAAAGGACATATCGATGGTGTGATCGGTAAGAAACCCATTCATTTGATGGAAGAAGCTGACCGCGGTAAAAGCACGCCCATCAAAGATCTCTGGGTGGATATCGGTGCCAAGGACAGGGAAGATGCGCTTAAAGTCGTTGCCTTAGGTGATGCGATTTCCTTTGCCCCTAATTATATGGATTTACGTAATAATATTTTCACCTCCAAAGGCTGCGACGACAAAACCGGAGCTTTCGTCGTCTCTGAAGTCATGAAAATTTTAAGCGGTAAGAAATTGCGCAAGGACATAGGAGTTTATTCAGTGTCCACCGTTCAGGAAGAAGTTGGTTTGCGCGGGGCCAAGACAAGTGCTTATGGTATTAATCCGCAGGTAGGCATCGCGGTGGATGTGGGTTTTGCTTCTGATACTCCCAGCATTGATAAGCGCATGGTGGGCGAAGTGTCCTTGGGCAAAGGCCCGGTTTTACATGCAGGACCTGCCATGAATCGTGCTTTGACCAAGCTTGTGACGGATGTGGCCAAACGCAAAAAGATCCCGTACCAATTCTCCTCTGTCGGTCGTCCGGATGGAACAGATACAGGCAATATCCAAGTCACCCGAGAAGGTGTTGCAACGACCCTCATCAGCGTGCCTAACCGCTACATGCACACCATGGTCGAGACCTGCTCGCTGGATGATTTGGAGTTTTGTGCTCAGTTGATTGCAGAAACCATCCTGGTCATCACGCCTAAAATGGATTTTATTCCAAGATAGTAATTTGATACAAATTGTTATTCTTGAGCCTCACATTTGTAGCTATAATACACTTTTATCAGCGGTGGATCTTATCTGAGGTGTGGGCTTGGTGAGAGTCAGAGGCGGTTTTACCTTAATAGAATTAACAATAGCCCTCATCATTGTTGGGGTATTAGCTGCTGTTGCTGTGCCTACTTATAATAATATTATGCAAACGGTGGCTTCCCAGGCCCAACAAAATAATTTACAAGTTATTTATAATGCCGAAAAGACTTATTACTTAAATAATGGCGCTTATTGTGTCAGCTCAATAGCTGATCAATTTTGTGGGAAAGATCTACTCTATCTTAATACCAATTTAAAATTAAATGTCGTTGATAGTTATTACGATTATTTTTGTGATCTAGCCTCAGATAATATAAAGACACTCATTTGTTCGCCTTCAGATAAAATAAATCATACTCCTATTTCAAACGCATGTTTGCCAGCCTCGGAAAGGGTCAACAATTGTCAAACTATATGTGTCCCTGACTGTACAAATGCCACTTGTGGCCAGAGCGATGGGTGCGGAGGGTTCTGTAAAGGATCTTGTTCTGCTGGCCTCGCATGTAATTCTTCATTTCAATGTGTAGGTTGTTCGGGTTGTGGTGGCTGTTCAACCGAAGATTATTCTAATGGCTGTGTGACCTGTCCTGCAACGTGCCCCAATGGAACATGTAATGCGCAAGGTCAGTGTCAATGTACGCCAACTTGTCCGGCGTGCACTACCAATCCAAATGTAAGCAATGGCTGCGGAGGGACATGTCCGGTATGTAACGGTACATGTAATGCAGGCCAGTGTAGCGGTGGGGGTGGCGCTTGTACTCCCAATTGTTATCTTGGTTGTAGCCAGGTGAGTTATACGGATGCAAATAATTGTGCATCTAATGATTGTCCTGCCAATTGTTCTAATGGAACATGTCAGAATGATACGTGTATTAATTGTAGCCGTAATTGTTCTGATTCAAACTGTGGAGATGATGGCTGCGGGGGGTCTTGTGGCAGTTGTCAGTTGCCAAAGGTATGTACTACTTTTGGCCCACATAATCTATGGTGTAGTTGTACTCCTAATTGCCCTGCATGTGTTTCTACAGCTGGTTTGTCTGATGGTTGTGGAGGGACATGTCCCGTCAATTGTCTTGGTGGTGGTACATGTAGTGGGGGCCAATGTGTGGGTGGCTGCACCTATAATTGTTCTGATTCAAACTGTGGGAGTGATGGTTGTGGAGGGTCTTGTGGTAGTTGTCAGTTACCAAAGGTATGTACTACTTATGGGCCTCATAATCAATGGTGTAGTTGTACTCCCAATTGCCCTGCGTGCGTATCTACAGCGGGTTTGTCTGATGGTTGTGGAGGGACATGTCCTGTCAATTGTCTCCATGGTGGCACCTGTAGTGGGGGCCAATGTGTGGGTGGCTGCATCCGGAATTGTACTATCTCAAATTGTGGGGATGATGGCTGTGGAGGATCGTGTGGCGGCTGTCCGATTTCACAAACATGTCATACATATAGTCAAAACGATAATTGGTGTGTTTGCGTGCCGAATTGCCCTGCAAATGTAGAATGCGGGGACGATGGTTGTGGAGGTTCTTGTGGCACTTGTGGGGCTGGTCAAGTATGTAATTCTGGCCAGTGTGTAGCTCAGGGCGGTGGTAACTGTACATTGAATTGTAACGATGGTAACTGTCACACTTCAAGTTATCCTGATCTTAATAATTGCGGAACATGCCCGGCCAATTGCAATTCTCCTTATGCCTGTTCTGCAAACAGCTGCGTTCTATCTTGTATTCCCAATTGTAATGATGGTCAATGTCATTCATCAAGTTACCCTGATATAAATAATTGTGGGACAACTTGTCCTGCCAATTGTCCTTCTCCAGCTACATGTAACGGGAATCAATGTTCTTGTGTTTTAAATTGTAACGATGGCCAATGTCATACCGCAAATTGGAATGACCTTAATCATTGTGGAACGAATGACTGTTACGCGAATTGTCCTTCCCCAGGAACATGTAATGCAAATGGCCAATGTAAGGGTTAGTTATGCGGAGTATTTTCCCGAGAGCTTATTGAATAAATCCGGCGAGGACTGCAGAAAGCCGTTCTTGATTTGTTTTCTCCACCGCAATAATATTTCCTGATCATCCTGCACCTGGGAATCGCCCCAATTCATTGAGGTAAAGATAGGGTAGGTGTCCCAATTGCAATTGATGTAACAAACCACCTTAATACCTTCTTCATTGATAAAATCAAAAAAGTGTTTAAACCATTCCCTTTTGGCTTGAGTTGAGACGCAACCCGCCGGTGTGGATTCCGCGATCATAAAAGGTTTGTGGTAAAGCCGTGCCACTTTTAAGAAAGTCTTGGCCTTGGCAATCTGCAGGGGGTTAAAAATCGAAACCCCAAACCAGTCTACATAATTATCGCCAGGGTACCAGGTTAAAAAAGTATCTGGTGAATCAGCAAGACAAGCTGAATGCCACACATAGGCTACATTATTCACCCCTTGGGCGCGTAAATGGTCGACGATATAGCGGTAGGCGGCCTTGTAAGCGTCTGGGTCATAGTTATTGTCAGGTAGATCAAACTCATAGCCGATCCGCAAATATACCGGACGGTTGATTTTTTTTAACCAATCGGCCAATTTGATAATATTATGGTCATATCCGCCTTTAACGATATCTTGCAAGGCACCTACCATGTATAGCCCCAATTGCACGACAGTATTGGGATTCGTATCAATAAAATATTTGGCATTGTTGATGCCTCCGCCATGATCTGAAGGAGAAGTAAGCCCATCCATCAGTTGAATGGAGGTATAAAACATGAAGCCGCCAGGCACAGGGCCGACGGTGGCTAGATAATAATCCATGCTGTCTTCTTGTTCACCGATGATGAGCAGTTTGCCGTTGGTGGGAATAAAAGGAGGTGTTGCTGCCCAAGCTGGCTGAGCAATGAAGAAAGATGCTCCTAAAGCAAGGATGAGGAATACTTTCATTAAAGGGATTTTAAAGCCTCAATGATCTCTTTTTCATGGCCTTCAGGTTTGACCTTTTCAGAAACCTTGGCAATTTTACCGTTCCCATCGATGATAAAGGTGGTGCGCGCCACACCCATATACTTTTTGCCGTACATGGATTTTTCTACCCATACGCCGTAATCCTGGCATATTTTCTTTTCTTCATCGGGGATCAGGGGAAAAGGAAGTTGGAATTTAGCGATAAATTTATCATGGGATTTAGCGCTATCAGGGCTCACGCCTAAAATAACTGCGCCTAATTTCTCAATTTCTTTAAAGCTGTCACGCAATCCGCAAGCTTCCACGGTGCAGCCTGGTGTATCATCCTTAGGATAAAAATAGAGGACAATATTTTTACCTTTGTAATCTTTTAGTCCTGGGAAATCAGGTGCTTTGCTGCCGACTTGAGGGACTGGCATATAGTTCTCCTTAGAGATAAGTTTTCCACGATTTTGTTTTGCTATCGTAAATTTCTTTGACGCGCTTATTTTCTGGTACACCGTCTTCCAAAGGCCAGGCCGTTGCCTCCAGCTTATTGCCGTCGACATCGTAGAAATATAAGGACCATGATTTGGGGCGCTTCTTGGCGTATTCGATTTTGACACCCTTGGATTCCAAATCCTTGATCATGGCTTCCCAATCATTGGAATGAACACGGAACGAAAAATGATTGGCACCAAGCCCTTCATGAGCAAAGGGGTGATTAATGGTTAAATCTTGGGCTTGGATAATACCCAACAGCGAAGGGCCACAGTCTAAGAAATACTCAACCCCTGGCTTTGAAGGTTCACGGTCAGTGATTTTAAGCCCCAAGACTTCGGTATAAAATTTAACAGTTTTATCCAAATCACGTACGTTGAAGGCTACGTGATCGATCCCAGTAATTTTAATCATAGCTTTATTCTCTTTTCTATTTTCTTATCTTTAAAAATTAAATATTCGCTATACCCCACAGACTTAGCCAGATCAACAGCACGGTCGAAATCCTTGCCCACATCAAGCGGGTCATGCGCATCTGATCCAAAAGTTAAGGGCACGCCGGCCTCGCGATAGATTTTTAAGCAATTCGGGGCAGGGTACATCTCGCCAATGGGCTTGCGCAAGCCTGCGGTATTGATTTCAACAGCAACACCGGTATTTTTAAAAACTTTAGCCGTGGCCTTGATCTCATCGGTCAAATCAACCGTTGGCCTGGCACCAAATTTTTTGGGCAGATCACAATGGCCAATGATTTGAAAGTAGCCAGTCTTGGCAGATTGCTGCAGAAGTCCGTAATATTTGCGGTAGACATCATTAACGTCATAAATTTTCCAGTATTCTTTGACCTTGGGGTCAGGGTCGTCAAAAGCCCAGTCATCAATAAAATGTACAGAGCCGATGATGTAATCATAAGGGTAACTGTCAATGATGGCCTTTGTTTTTGCCTCATACCCAGGTAAAAAGTCCGATTCCAGGGCGATCTTGACACTGATCTGCGAGGCATAGCGCTTGCGTACATCTTCGATCATCGCATGATATTTAGGAAGTTCATCAAAGGCCATGGTGATGCCAGGCATGGGCTTATGCACCATGGGTGCATGGTCAGAGAAGCCAATTTCTTTTAAGCCTAGCTTAATGGCTTGTTTGACATATTCTTCCGGCGCGCCAATGGCATGGCCGCAGAGAGGGGTGTGCATGTGATAGTCGGCGTAAGGTATCATAGGCAGAGATTATAACATCATGGACAGGGAATTAGCAATATGCTAATATCTGAATCTTATGGATCAACATTTTCGTAAAATCATTGAATCAATCGGCGAAGACCCCGAGCGCGAAGGGCTTATTAAAACCCCCCAGCGTGCGGCCCGTGCCTTTGAATTCGTCACCCAGGGTTATAAAAAAGACATCAAAGAGATCGTCAATGGCGCCATCTTTACCTCTGACAATGATGAAATGGTGGTGGTCAAGAATATTGAAATGTATTCCCTTTGTGAGCATCATTTACTGCCTTTTTTCGGCAAGGCCCATGTCGGCTATATCCCTAAGGGCAAGATCATCGGACTTTCTAAGATCGCCCGCATTGTGGACATGTACGCCCGCCGTTTGCAGGTACAGGAGAATTTGACCCGTGAGATCGCCAAGACCCTGATGGATGTCACCGGTGCCTTGGGTGTTGGTGTGGTCATTGAAGCTCAGCATTTATGCATGATGATGCGCGGGGTTGAAAAACAAAATTCCATGATGAAAACATCCTGTTTGCTCGGCGC